>Ga0116227_10000686_pt1 | contig 68528 bp, 106 predicted proteins | sample S1TSphgellanicum_FD_89693 | JGI IMG/M metagenome (GOLD analysis project Ga0116227, IMG submission 89693) | Host-associated microbial communities from peat moss isolated from Minnesota, USA - S1T2_Fb - Sphagnum magellanicum MG | ecosystem: Host-associated > Plants > Peat moss > Unclassified... | reverse complement strand
CATTTAGAAATGACTTGCTTGGAAAAAATAAGTTAAAGATAAGTGATTTGCAGAAATTATCTGTTCCATTTAGAAATGACTTGCTTGGAAAAAATAAGTTAAAGATAAGTGATTTGTCAGCAATATCTTTTTCTTTTAGAAAAAGTTTATTATCAAAAAACGCATTTAAGAAAATAGATTTATTAGAAGAATCAAAATCTTTTAAAGAAGATTTAATTTCTAAAAACATTAATAAATTTCAAAATTTGTTATTTGATTCTAATAAATTTAGAGCTGATAATATAAAGAAAAATATAAAATTAAAATATATTCCTTTAATAGATTCATCAAGAAAATTTAAGAATGATTTAACATCTAAAAATAAACCTTCACAAACAAATTTATTATTAGACTCAGCATTATTTAGAAATAATTTATTATCAAAAAATATAGGTCTTGGATTATTTGGAATAAGTATAGAGGCAGCAGGAACAAGTGCATTTTTAGGAATTTCTAGAGTTTTAGTTCAAGGAACATTATATAAGAAAATATTATTATCAAAAAATAAAAATAAAAAACAACCTAAATATGCAGATGTTAATGGTAAACTTCAACAATATGTATTTAATTTAGGAATAGAAAAACAAGGTTTTTCTATTGATGCTCGTGAAAGTGCTATTAATAAAAATAAGATATTTTTAAATTATAATATGTCTAATGCTAATGGTTTAACTAGATTATTTGGAAATGGAATAAATGGTGGTAAATTTTATGGTAATCAACAAGAATTAAGAGCAAAATCTATAAGAAAAGGAGATGTAACAGAAGCAATAAGAATATATAATTTACAAAAAAATAATTATAATTTATTTGGTTTAGAACCATTAGCCTCTAGCGGATATAAAAATTTACAAGATTTAGCTTCTTCTAGAAGCACAGGTTTGAATGATTTAATACAAACTGATATTGGAAGTTTAACAAGTAATGATGGGAAAATGTTGGGAACACCAAGTACACCAAATTCAATTATTCAATCATCAGAAGGTAAATATTATGGAACAAGTAATCCAGAATTATTATTAAATCCAGTAAAAACAAATGATCCTAATATTGCTGAAAATATTGTAGCAAAAAGTATTTTATCTATAAATCCTTTTGATAATCAAGATTTTAGAACTGGTAGAAGAGGAGTTAAAAGAATTGTTAAATTAATAAAAGATTCTAATTTACCATTTGCAGAAAATTTTGATCCTCAAAATAGTTCTGTATATAAAGTTGGTGTTAAACCAAATGGACAACCTGATATAAAAAGACAACGATTTACTATTGCAAATCCTTATGCACCAAATACAGCACAAAAATTATCATTATATTTTAAGAATTATGCTAGTAATAAATCAATGTTTTTTCCTCCATATGTAGTTGATTTTTCGCATCAAAGCTCTGCTAACTGGAATACAAATAATTTTCTTGGTAGACCAGAACCAGTTTATACATATAATAATACTGAACGTTCTGGTAATATCACTTTTTTTGTTTTAACTGATTATAGCCAAAGTGTAGATATTGGGTATAGTTTTCCAGATCAAGGAAATGTAAGTGTAATCACTGAAAATTTTCCTAAACATTTTACAGATGGAAATACAAATTCTAAAATAACGATTGCTAATTTACAAGCTAATATAGCTAATAAAGTTAATCAAGCTTTAACATTAAAAACAAAAAAAGCTAGTGCGGATGGTTCTGGTGAAACAGCTGAATTAGATGTTCAAATACAAGAGTTAGATCAAGAAATTACCAATACAAAAACAAGATTATGGGAATTGGAAACAGCTATAGAAACTTCATATTATGAATCAAATCCATATATGAAAAATATATATTCTTCTTTGTTGGATGCTAAAAAAGTGAAGGATGGTTATTTTGTTTCATCTTTACAAGATACTACAGAAAGATTAGCAACAATGAAAAATAAATTAATGTTTCAACCAGGTTATTTTTCAGGAGATAAAGTTGATTTTGTGAGAAGGGTAGAATTTATAGAAAAAATGACAAGACCATCAAGAAATGATGGTACAGGGTTTTCTTTTACAAAACCTCCAGTATGTCATATGCATCTTGGTGATTGGTTTAATCATGATATTATAATTAATAATGTTTCTTATAGTTATACAGATGTTCCTTGGACATTAGACGGTAATGGAAGAGTTCAGCCTATGTGGGTGTCAGTTAGTATAAGCTTTAATATTATAGGTATTTATAGACATGTTAATGGTCCTGCTTTATCAGCTAATGATGAAGGAGGATATTTTAGTGATTTAATAAGATAATGATATGATTGATATAACAAAAATTTTAAGAGTAGGTCAAACATTAAGTTCTATGCCACCTATCCTAATAAAAGAAAGAGATACTGATTATTGGGTTACTTATAATAAATCAAAAAATAGATTGGATAGAATTGCATTTAATGTATATCAAGAAGAAGATTGTAAAAATATTATTATGTGGGCAAATCCAGAATATTTTATTGAATATGATATTCCAGATAATACTGTAATAAGGGTACCATTTCCACTTACTGATGTGTTACAAGAAATTTCTGAAAAAATAAAAATAGGTAAAGATAGAGATGATTTACAAATTTAAAATAATTTAATATATTATAATATGGGTAAAATTTTTTTTCCAGAAGAGTTAAATAATTTCAGAGATAAGGATTTAACATTACAAGTTAGATTAGAAACTTGTGTGAGTGAAACAGCTATAGATTTTACAGGTAAAAAATCATATAATTTTGGTTTATATAAACAAGGTATAGGATTTGGAATAACTAATATTGATATTGAAGTTAATCCATCATTACAACCTGTCATTGATATAACTTTTAAAGATTTATATGGTAATACTGTATTTGGTACACAAAACAGTTCTTCTGGTTTAGATTATTCTGTATTATTTAATTGGCCACCTCCTAAATTTTATTTTACCTTTAAAGGCTATTTAGGTTCTCCTGTAACATGGATTTTGAATTTAAAAAAAATAAACACTAGTTTTAATTCAACAGACTCAACCTATGAAATTAAAACTACATTTGTACCAAATCAATGGGGATTTTTTTCAGATATACCATTTCTTTATTTATTAGGTATTAAAGGATTAAAGAAAAATTTTGCTAACTCTAGTACACAATTTAATTCTAATAATAAAAATACAGAAGTACAAACTATTTTTGATTATATCAAACTAGGTAAACGAGTAGATACAAAAAAAATTGAAAATTCTAAAGAATTTGATACTTTAAAAAAACAAGTTACTTCTGCACAAGGAAGTTTAGTTAATGCTATTAATAGTACTAAAGTAATAGTTGATAATATTCCTGTGACTGGTAAAGTTGGAAACAATTCTATTATTGGATTTAATGATTTTGTTTTTATACAACCAGATTGGTTAACACCTGATGCTGTAAAATCTATTACTACAACAGCTGCTGGTATTGATAAATTAAATGATTTTTTATTAGTTAAATGTGTAAAGTTTTCTAATTCTACACAAAGCAAATCTACTACTAATGCAAATTTAGTTAATGTATCACCTATAAATACTTCATCTGCTGCACCAGCAGAACCATCATCTGTAGATTTAAGTAATGCTAAATCAATAGTGACTAGTGAAGGAATTTCTAAACGAGATTTTGATATATATAATTCTAATGATAATCAGAATAAAAACCTAAAAAATTCAAAATTAGATATATTAAAAAATAATTTGAAACTTATAGAAGATGCAATTCAACAAAGATTTTTTAATACAACAAAAACAGAGTTAAGTAAACTAACTATTTCTGAAATTTTCAAACGTCTTGCTGGTGATACAGCATATTTATTAGGTAAAATTTTAGAGGCAGGTATTCAAGGTATAGCTAATAATAATCAAAGAAAAAATGGAGAATTATCCAAAAATTTAATTGGTGAAGGTTTCCCATTGATAAATTTACCATCTTCTGAAAAGTCAGAAGAAGTACCTGCATTAGATAGATATTTACCTAATTCTGCAGGAGTAGATCAATATGAAATGCAATTTGTAAGAGATTTTATTCGTTCTGTATCAGAAGGTATAGCAGAAAATAAAGATTTTCAAGATAATGCAGAAAATTCAATTACACAAGATTCAATTTTAACAAAAAGAGTTAATAATCTTGAAATGTTACAAGGAAATCCTTATGCAGCAGATTATACTAATATTGCTGGTAATATTTTATTACGTTCTGCTATTATTGGATATTTTACAAGAAGTAATAATCCAAATCGACCAGGTGATTATGATACTATTACAAATATTGATAGAGATAGTGTAGGAGAAATTACAGAACTTGCTCAAGCTGATATTCAAAATATAAGTACTCAAAAGATAGCAGATTTAACCGATGATGATAGAAGATCATTAAAACGTTTTTGTAATTTTTTTACAAAGCTGTTTACATCAGATGGAAATTTTAATACAGATGCAATTGATTCTACACAAAAACAAATTATACCCATATTACAACAATCTAAAGAGCAAAAAATTCCAAGTGATATTTTGAATTTTAGAGTAAAAATTACAAATGAATCAGAAGATATTACAACTGTAAATGATTTTTTTAATAATACAATAGATTCAATTTTAACTGTTACTAATAAAAGTATGGTTGATTCTTCTTATTATAAAGAAAATAAAATAGCAAAAAGATTTTATAATAATAATTTACCATGGTTTTTTCCTAGTGTATTAGATAACAAATATACTTTTTTATTATTTGAAGGAGAAAATGCTACTAATGCAGCAAGTGTTAATTCTTCTTCTACTGATGATTCAGATAGAGGTGATAATCCTGATGATAAAATAAACAAGTTATTAAATATAAGTGTTGGAACAAGTGATCCATTGGGTTTTGTTCCTGTTAGTCAATACTCTATTGAAGTAGATGGTAAAAAAACTATAACTCCAAGAGTTAAATATTTAAATGATAAAATTAAAGATGGTTTAGTCTATAAATATAGTGAATTTATAGAAAATCCACAATTAGCAGTTGCTATAGATTCTAATACAATTAGTTCTTTGAATCCTACTTATTCAGAAGTTGTTGGTACAGATTTTATTCAAACTGATTTATTGGGAGATCCAAAAGATTTACATGGACATGAAATTCCAGCAGAAAATTTAGGTTATATTATTTTTACTCATACTTTTGATGAAGATGGTTTGAATGATGCTTATTCAGAAGTTGCTTGGGGATTATTTCTTGGAGATTTTCAAGGATTTAATGCAGGTCCAGGCAGAGGTCAAAGAGTAGCTCTTTATTCTATGTGTCAATCTTTACTTGCAAAAATGGATAGTTATGAAACAAAAAAGTCAAATGCTGTTGGAGAAGTTTTAAGTAAAGCAAATGAAGAAGAGAATACAATATATAAACAATTTCATGTAATATTTAATCAATGGAATTTATTAGCTTCACAAGATTTGAGTGATTATAATTTTGCAGGAAATAATTTTTGTGGTTTGACAAAAACAGCAGATGGATTAGCTGAAGAATTGGAACGTCAATATACAGCAAATCATTCTACTATTGGTAAAAATGATGAAATATTACCTGAAAACGTAGCTTTTAGGTATGATTATCCATTAAATTCAGTAAATGATCTTACACCACAAATTAAAGTAGAAAATTCTATTATTAATATAGATTCATTGTATGCTTCAGCAGCTAATACAACAGTGTTGAATATTATTCAGCAAATTTGTCAAAAAAATAATTTTATGTTTATTCCAATACCAGGTAATGGTTCTTATAGAGATATACGTGATGTTTATACACCTAATCCAACAGCTCCAAAATTAACAATTAGAAATTATTTTCATGTATTATTTGTACCAACACCAGAGAGCAGAGTGTATAGTAATACTAATAATTCTAAAGATAATGAAGAAAATAAAAAGAAAATAGGAATAGATGCTATTGGAATTAGATATGGTTCTATTGATAATAAGATAATAAAAAGTATAAATGTTGGAACAGAAGATAATAAACCAACAGCTGAAAGTATTGTAAATTTACAAAGATTAGTTTCAAATGAAAATAAAAATAAAGTAGTAACAAGAGATTGTTCTACACTATCAGTTGTAGAAGGAAGAAGTTATAAAGCTACAATTAATATGTTAGGAAATGCACAAATATATCCTATGCAATATTTTTTTATTGATAGATCTCCTATATTTAGTGGGTTATATCAAATTATGCGAGTGAGTCATTCAATAACACCAAACGATATGAATACCACAGCAGAAGGAATAAGAATGTCTTTTGCAGGAGGAACATATGGTGGAGTTCCACCTATTACATTAGATACATTAAGTAAAATATCAGTATTGGAACAACCAGCTGTACCAAGTGGTCAAAAAGATGGTCAAATATCTAGTAATATAACTTCTCAACGACCAACAAATTCATTAGTAGTAGGACCAAGTTTAAGTACACCAAAAGATGGTATGATTTCTAAACATGTTTCTTTTGCAAAAGCTATTTTTTCTTCTAAAAATGTATTATTAGGTGTAACTAATGAACCTAATAACCAAGAATTAGACAGTATGAAATATGTAGCTCAAAATATTTATGATAAAATAGCAGATCATTTTGGTGCTAAAAACTTGAATATTAATTCATTTTTTAGATCAAAGCCTGTAAATGATGCAGTAGGAAGTACAGATACATCTTGGCATAGAAAAGGGGCTGCTATTGATATAAGTAGTATTAGTAATAAATTTAATAATTCAGATATATATTTTTATATTAAAAATAATTTACCTTTTACTGAGTTAATTTGGGAATATGGTACTGATTCTAATCCAAATTGGGTCCATGTGGCATATGCTAAAGGACGTGAACAAGATAAAAAATATTTTTCTTTACCAAAAGGGACTCCACAACATTAAAAAAAATTAATAAAAATCATTTATTTTTTATACATTTGTAAAAAAATGTATAATGAAAGGTATTATTCTATTTTAGAAGAAAAAATAAATTTTACAACAAAGTCAATTTAAATTAAGAATATGGAAAAAATAATAAATTGTATAGAGTTTTTTTAAAAAGATTTTTTAAATATAAAATAAGTTATGTTGTAGCAGAAAACTTAAAAGAAGCTTATAAAAAAGTTAAAAAATTTTTAGATGAAAAAAAATATGGTTTATCTACAGATAGAGCATTAGATAAAATAAAATTATTAGCAGAAGTAAATAACTATAATACTTCTGAATGTATGTTGTTTTTAAAAAAAAAAAAAATAAAAAAAATATGGGCACGCCTGATTTAGGTCCAAAATGGTTTTGGACATTGTTATTTATATTAGCTGGATGTGGGTTAATAGGAGTTATTGGAATGTTTATATATTTTGTTGTTTGTTTATATAATCATATACAAATTATTTAAAAAATGAGTTCTAAATATTCACCATTAATTACAAAACTAATAAATAATCATGATGCTTGGATATTTGGATCAGCAGCAGATCCAGAAAATATAAATCCACGTGATTATGATATATTTATTCCTGTTAATGAGTGGCATACAGCTTGTTTACTCATACCTAGTGATTTTAAAATTAATACTTTGGGTGGATTTAAAATTATTGATGATAATAAAGAAGTTGATATTTTTACAGGAAATTTTAATGAATTTATTACAAGAAATTTTTTTAAATATGCTTTTCATCCAAAAACAAATATAAGAATTATAAGAATATGAATGATAAAATAATTGAAGAAAAAATAATTAATTTTGAAACAGCGAAATTAGCTAAGAATTTTGGTTTTGATTTAGAATGTTATTATGCTTATAATAATGAAAAAAATTTAGAATTAGCTCTTGATTTTATTGGTGAATATAAATTTACCATAAATGATATTGATAATGCTAATAATAATTATTATAAAAGTTTATTAGCCCCATCTCAATTTTTATTGCAGACTTGGTTAAGGGAAAAATATAAATTTCATGTATGTATAGAAACTTTATTTGATCATGAAATTTATGGTCAAAAAGATAAATGGAAATTTACTATCACTCATCTTAATTCAGCAGCTTATTATGATAATTTAAATGAGTATGATTCTTATGAAGAATGTTTAGAAGCAGGTTTGCAAAAAGCATTAACACTCATTAAAAAATGAATTTAATTGTATGTAATATTTTTTGTCCTATTTCAGAAGATTTAACTATTTTATCGGATAGTTTAAAAAATTTTCCTGTCTTTATTACAAATAAAGAAACTGTATTAAATAATAAAAATATACCTACTATTATTATTGGATGGGAATATGTGAAAAAAAAATTTCAAAATCATAATATTCTTGATAAACAAATAGATAACAATATTTATTGGAATTATTCTTTTTTAGAAGAAAAAAATTTTTTTTTAGATAAAATAAAGGAACTTGTTAATTTGTTTATTAAACAGTGGCTACCATCTAAATTTATTAATTATAATTATTTTTTTGATGGAGATTTAGAAACATTTTTAAATAGAAATATTACAAATGAAAATAAAACTTTTTTGTTTTATAAAAATGGAGCATTATATTTATATAATAATGATAAAAATTATATCATTGATATTAAATCACTTTTTTATTTTAAATTATTAGATTGTAAAAAATTAAGTAAGATAATTAATCATGAAAAATGGATTATTTTTTCTTCACATAATTTTATTGATGTTGTTGAATTAGAAAAAATTAATAATATAACATTAGAAAATTTATTTTGGATAAAACATTCTATTGAAATAGATGAGAATATTCATTTTAATATTATACCTAATCTTGATTATTATAAATATGTTCCATATTTTATGAGTTTATTTTCATCAAATGATGAAATAACAAATGAAGAGTATAAGTTCTTGTTAAGAATGAAAACTCGTGATTTAATCACAACATGGTTATCTACAAGAAAGATAGCAGTACTTCCAAACATTTCTTTAGAGGGTAAGGAAATATTACATAATGATAATTTTTCCTATATAAATATTAATTTTTCTAATAAAAGAACACTTACCAATAGAATTTTATGTAAAGATAATTGGAATATTCAAAATGAAGAAAAAACTTCAAAAAAACGTTCTCAAATTATTAGTAGATTTTATGGTGGTAAAATAGTGGTATGTGATTATAATTCATTTGAATCTAGAATTTCTATTTTTTTAACTAGAAATAAAAATTTTATAGAAAATTATAAAAATAAAGATATTCACAATGAAGTTGCTAACATAATTTTTTCTAGAAAAACAATATTAGAAGAAGAGCGTTTTTTAGCAAAAAATATAAATCATGCAGTTTTATATGGAGCTAGTCATAATACTATCATTGAAATGTTAAAAAATAATTGTGAAGAACCAGAAGAAGTTTTATATTATATTGAAAAACTATTAGAACCCATCATTTTAAATTCGAAAAAAATTAATGAAGAATGTCGTAAATATGGATATATAATTTCTCCATGGGGTTCTATTATTAGACCAAATAAAGATTATGCAGCTTATAATAATTTAATTCAAACAATTGCTTCAGAAATTATTGTAGATAAATTAATAGAATTAAAAAAATTTCTAAGTGATAAAAAAAGCCAAGTATTATTTCAAGTTCATGATTCTATAGTTTTTGATATTTCTCCTGATGAAAAACAATATGTTAAGGATATTATAAAAATTATGTCTACATTTAAAAATGGTGCTTATTTTGGTGTAGAATATAAGGTTGGAGATAATTATTTAGATTTATCTCAAAAAAGAGTTCTTAAATTGAGTTGAGAAAAATAGTATTTTTAAATATTTATTTTTGTTTGAAAAATAATTATATTTTTATCAATGTGTTTTATTAAAAAACAAAAAAAATATGCAAAAATTTATTAAAAAGCAAATTGGGAAAGAAGTACATACATTTGTAGTTGAAGCTGAGACTTTTCATGAACTTATTATGGCTTCTAAGAATTTATCATTTGGTGATGTTAAATTATGTGGATTATGTAACTCTGATGATTTAGAATTAGGCGCTCATTTAGCAGGAAAGAAAAAACATAAATATACTACTATTAGATGTAGAAAATGTAAAGCTTGTTTAAACTTTGGACAACAACAAGAAAACCCTAATGTAGTTTATTTAAAAACAAAAGAAACTGATGAAAAGGATAAAAATGGTAAAGCAAAAAAAGTTTTAGATTGGATGAGTGAACAACAAATGAAAGACTATCAAGAACAAAATTAATTTTTTTATGAAAAAAAATTTTTTAAGAAAAATAAAAAATAATTTTTTTAATATAATTTTTAATATAAAAAGGAAAATTTTTTATATTAAAGATTATCAAAGATTAGAACATGATTATAGTTGTGTATTAGCACATGCTACTTTAAGTAGAATGAGTAAAACCAATTATAACTTACAAACTATATATAATGTTATTGATGATGCACAACAAGAATTTCATTTTGACTTTATTAAAAGTGATTTAATTAATCTTATTAAAGATGGTGGAAAAATAGAAGATATTGAAAATTATATTACTCAATTATAAATTTTATGAAACCTATTGAATTTAAAGGACAAAATACTATCGCAGCAAAAGACCAGCCTCAATATAAATCACTACCCTTATATAAAGCAACAACTATTCAAGGTGAATGTATAAGTTGTTGGAAGTTATCTTTTTCTGAACGAATTAGATTATTATTTACAGGAAAAATATGGATTTCAATGATGACATTTAATAAACCTATTATGCCCATTTATCCAACTACAAAAAAAACAGATGTATTGATTATAAATTCAAAAAATAATTTATAAAACTCAAAAAAATATTTTATTTTTGTAAAAAAAAACATTTTAAAAAATGGCAAAAGCTAAAAAAGAAAATTCTGAAATTGAAACTTCTTCTACAAAAATAGAAGAACCACTTAAAACAGCAAATAAAAAATTTGCTAGTTTGGCAGAATATAAAAATAAAAATAATTTAAACAACACAAAATTCAAACCGCAAGATTGGTTAGAGCTTTCAACAGCTTTTCAAGAAGCTACAGGAGTAAAAGGGTTTCCTCATGGACATATTACTCTTCTTAGGGGTCATTCTGACTCTGGAAAATCAACTTCCTTGCTAGAAGGAGCTATTTCTGCTCAAAAAAAAGGAATTTTACCAATTTTTATTATTTCAGAGATGAAATGGTCATGGGATCACGCTAAACTATTAGGTTTGGAATTTGAAGAAACAAGAGATAAAGATGGTGTTGTAACTGGATATGATGGATTTTTTATCTATGTAGATAGATCACAATTGAAAACAATAGAAGATGTTGCTGAATTTATTAATTCTACTTTAGATGATCAGGAATCTGGAAAATTAAAATTTGATTTAGCATTCTTTTGGGATAGCATTGGTTCTCTTCCTTGTCGTATGTCTGTGGAGAAAAAGAAAAATAATAATGAATGGAATGCAGGTGCAATGTCAGTTCAGTTTGGTGGTTCTATTAATCAAAGAATTGTTTCTTCTAGAAAAGAAGATTTTCCATTTACAAATTCTTTAATTTGTGTTAATAAGGTTTGGACTCAAAAACCAGAAAGTATTATGGCTCAACCAAGAATGGAAAATAAAGGTGGTAAAACTATGTGGTATGATGCTACATTTATTATTACATTTGGAAATATAAGCTCTTCTGGTATTAATAAAATTAAAGCAACAAAAAATGGAAAAGAAATTACTTTTGCATCTAGAGTTAAGGTTCAATTAGAAAAAAATCATGCTAATGGTATTAGTACCACATCAAAAATTATTGTTACACCAACTGGCTATATTAATGATGATAAAAAAGCAATTGAAAAATATCAAAAAGAAAATATGTCATATTTTGTATCTTTACTAGGTGGTGGAGAAGAGGAAATAAAAACAATTATTGAAGAAGAAGAAGAACCACTTAATATGGTAAATTCTGAACCAAATGAAATTATAGAAGAATAACTATATTTATTAGTTAGTGTATATATAATAAAAAAAATGTGGAATTTATAATTCCACATTTTTTTTATAAATGAATTTTGTATGAAAACATTGATTATAGATGGACAGTTTAATTTAAAAAGAAATTTTTTTAAATATGGTTCTGTTGAAAATAATAACAAATATCGTTGTGGAGCCATTATTGGATTTATAGTAAGTATACAAAAAACAATTAGTAAAGTTGTTCCTGATCGAGTAATAGTAGTATGGGAAGGATTTAATTCAGGAAAATTAAGATATGAAATTCATAAACCTTATAAAGTTTTTAAATTAAAAGAATGGAGTAAGGAGATTAATATGATAGAAAATGAAGGAGTTACTTCTGATTCTAAAGAAAAAAATGAATTTGATTTATTGATTCAAAAAATAGAATTAAAAAATATTTTAAATGAATTATGTATACATCAAATAGAAGTTGATTATACAGAAGTTAAAGATATTATTGCTGGTTATATACTTCAAAGTAAAAATGAAGAAAGAAATGAAAATATCATTATTTTTGGTAGTTCTGAAGATTTTAATCAATTAATTGATCATAATATTTCATTAGTATATCCAAAAAATTATGATATTGTTTCTTTGCAAAACTTCAAAGAAAAAAATGGTTATATCATTGATAATGAACTATTATTTAGGTGCTTTGAAGGTAATAAATCAGATGGTGTTGATGGAGTAAATGGTCTAACAAAAAAAAAATTAATCAAATTTTTTCCAGACATGGTTGATAGGAAATATACATATAAAGATTTATTTGATAAAAGCTGGATATTAGTAAACACAGAAAAAAAGAAACAAAAATTTTATAAAAAAATTCTAGAATCAAAGATAATATTATATAGAAATCTTGAGTTAATGAATTTAAAAAAACCTTTTTTAAGTGATGAAGCTATTGAAGAAATAGAACAATTAAATAACACTTCTTTTGAAGTTAAAGATATTAATAATACAATCATAGAATTAACTAAAGAAGGATATATTGATATTTTAAGAAATAATGGTTTTAATACTAAAACTTTTTTTTCTGTTTTTTATACATTACTAAACAAAGAAAAAAAATTATTCTAAAAAATTTTAATTTTGCTTAAATAAAATTTAAAAAAATAAAATGAAAAAAAATGCTAAGGTATTGATTATTGATGGCAATTGGAATCTTAAACGAAATTTTAAAAGAACAATTATATATGATACTTATGGAAATAATTGTAGTGGAACATATGGTTTTTTAAGAAGTTTAATATCTATTATCAATAAAGTATTACCAGATAAAGTTATTGTAATGTGGGATGGAATAAAAAGTGGTAAATATAGATATGATCTTTATAAGGACTATAAATCTAATAGAAAAAAAGATTGGGATTTTGATGAAAAATTTTATTCAGAAATTCTTAAAAAAATAGAAATAGAAGAAAATAAAGAAAAATATGATTATACTATTCAAAAAATAAATACAAAAAAAATATTAGATGAATTGTTTATTTCTCAAATTGAAGTTCCTTATATAGAAGCAGATGATTTAATAGCTGGATATGTTATACAAAATGAATTCCAAAATAAAAATGAAGAAATCATTATTTTTAGTAGAGACAAAGATTTTAAACAACTTATATCGGAAAAAGTTTCAATTATTACTCCAGATAGTATAGAACCAATTACTTATAGAAATTTTAAAGAAAAAAATGGTTATATCATTGATAATGAGTTAATTTTTAAATGTTTTGAAGGTGACAAATCAGATTGTATTGATGGAATTAAAGGAATTACCAAAAATACATTAATTAAATTTTTTCCAGATATAATTGATCGCAAATATTCATTTAATGAATTATATGAAAAAAGTTTAGAAATGGTTTTAAAAAAAAAATATCCTGTTTTTTACGATAAAATATGTTCTTCAAAAGAAGTGATTTATAGAAATGCTAAATTAATGAATTTAAAAAAACCTTTTTTAAATGAAGTAGCAGAACAAGAATTAAAAAAATTATTTGATTTCCCTTTAGATAAAGACAGGAGTATAAAAAGAGCAATTATGACTCTTACTATTGATGGATATATTGATTTATTAAAAAAAGATAATTTAAATATTGGAACATTTTTTTCACCATTTTATATTTTGATGGATAAAGAAAAAAAGTATGCAGAAATGCATAATTAGACTTCTCATTTTTTTTTATTTTTCTTACTTTTGTAAACTAAAAAATGAGTAATACAGATATACATTCTATAGATTTAAATAACTTAGTTACCCTTGATGAAAATAGGGTAAAAGAAATATTTGATCATGATTATCAAAATAAATTTATAAAAGTATTTTTAACTGATGTTGATTTTTTTTCAAATGTATTTGATATAATAGTCTTAAAATATTTTGATGATTATCAAAAATTATTATTAGATGCTATATTAAAATTTTATGCTAAAAATCATGCTGTTCCTGATTTTGAAGATCTAAAAAGATATATTAGAACTATAGAAAAAAATGATTTAAGAAAAGATCAACTTATAGGTTTAATAGATAGAATAAAAAATGATACTATTGTTAAATCTGAAAAAGATATAAAAGATACTGCATTAATTTTTTTTAAAAAAAGAGCCCTTGCCAATGCATTATATGAAATGGCATCTTTATGGGATAAAGATAATTTTGAAGGAATGGCTGCTCCTTTAACAAATGCACTTAAAGCAGGAGAAAAAAAACAAAGTGGTCTTGATTATGAAAAAGACATTGATTCAACATTAGATGATGATATACGTAATGTCATTAAAATAATGGAAGGTATTGATGAAGAAATAGATGGTGGAGTTGCAGCTGGCGAATTTGTAGTTATTCTTGCGCCTACAGGTGGTGGAAAATCAATGGTGTTAGTAGCAATGGCTGCTAATGCACTTACACAAGGAAAAAAGGTGTTATATATTTCTTTGGAATTAGGAAAAAAATATATAGCAAAAAGATTTCATGCTTGTTTTAACAAAATAAATTTGAAAGAATTGAAATATTTTCCAGATGCTATTAAAGAAAAAACAAAAGAAATATTTTCTATACCAAATTCAAAATTAAAAATAGAATATTTTCCAACTAGAAGATTAACAGTACCAAAGTTAAAATCATATATTGAATCTTTAGAAAGAACAGAAGGATTTAAACCAGATATTTTATTTTTAGATTATGCAGATATTATGAATGCTTCTGGTTATGATAAAGAACATAGATTAGCATTACAAATCCTTTATCAAGATTTAAGAGGTATGAGTGGTGAATTAGGAATTCCATGTATTAGTGCTTCACAAACTAATAGATCTAGTGCAAAATTAGAAAGAATTACAATAGAAAATGTAGCTGAATCATGGGCAAAGTTAGCAGAAGCAGATTTAGTTTTAGGAATTGGTAGAGGTGAGACAGCAGAAAAAGATCAGTATAATCAGCCTATTACTTTAAAACAACTAAATAAGGCTACAGTAGGTTTTTTAAAAAATAGAATGGGATCAGATGGTTTTTATAAAATGTTTAATTTAAATACAGCAAATGTTTCAATGGATATAGAAAAAAAGGATCAAGTAAGTATACCAAATAATTTAGTAAAAAATAATGAAAAAAATAATATAAAAAATTTTACAGATAGAGATTCGAAAGAAAGCATCAATGAAATTTTAGCAAAACAAATACAAAAGCAACTATAAAAAAGATATTTTTTTTGGTATTTAGTTATACCTATTAAAAAAATAATAAAAATAATATGAATACATACGTAGTAAAAAGAGACGGAAAAAAAGAGCTGTTAGATTATGAAAAAATTAATAAAGTATTATTATGGGCTACTAAAGATATTGATGATGTATCAGCATCAGATATAGCAATGAATGCTAAATTACATCTTTATAATAAAATAACTACTAAAGAGATACATCAAGTAATGGTAGAATCAGCTGTTAATATGATTACAGAAGAATCTACTAATTATCAATTTGTTGCAGCTAGATTATTGAATTATCTCCTTAGAAAGGAAGTTTTTAATACTTTTGCACATTTCCCGTCTTTAAAAGAATTTGTTAAGACTAATGTTAAACGTGGAGTATATGATAAAATATTATTATCATCATATAATGATGATGAATTTGCTATAATTGAAACTTTTATTAAACATGATAGAGACGATAAATTTTCATATGCAGCTCTTAAACAAATGATGGATAAATATTTAGTAAAAGAAAGAAAAACAAATACTATATATGAAACTCCACAATTTGCATATATTATGATTGCTTGTATGATATTTGCTTATTATACAAAAGAAGATCGTTTAGATAAAATAAAGTCATTTTATGATGATATATCTACTCATAAAATTTCATTACCAACACCCATTGTTGCAGGTATGAGAACATCTAATAGACAATATAGTTCTTGTACATTAATTGATGTTGGAGATAGTTTAGATTCTATTGGTGCATCTAATGATGCTGTCATAAAATATATCTCTAAAAGAGCTGGCATAGGACTTAATTTTAGAATTAGAGCAGTTGGTTCTAAAATAAGAGGTGGAGAAGTAGTACATACAGGTATCATTCCATTTTTAAAAAATTTTGAAAAAGCTGTAAAATCTTGTTCACAAGGTGGTATTAGAGGAGGTGCTGCAACTTTTCATTATCCATTCTGGCATTCAGAAATAAAAGATTTAATGGTATTAAGAAATAATAGAGGCACAGAAGCATCAAGAGTAAGACAAGCGGACCATTCCATACAATTTTGTAGATTATTCTATAAAAGATTCATAGATAATAAAGATATTACTCTATTTTCTCCTTCAGATGTAGAAGATTTATATGAAGTTTTTGGTGATAATGAAAAATTTGAAGAGCTTTATGAAAAATATGAAAATGATAAAAATATAAAAAAAGAAACTGTAAAAGCTAGAGAGTTAATGGATTTATTTTGTCAAGAACGTGTTGAAACAGGTAGATTGTATCTTATGAATATTGATAATGTAAATGATAATTCTCCTTTTTTAGAAAAAATTAGTCAATCTAATTTATGTCAAGAAGTAAATTTATATACTCATCCAATGAGTCATGTTGATGATGGAAAAATTCAAGAATATAATTTGATTATAAAAAATCAACAACTTTTTGAAGATTTTAAATTAAAAAATGAATTATTAGCATTTTTTAATGTTAAAGATGGTAAATTTAATTTAAATACTGAACATGCTAGTATTTTAGAAAATGAAAATATTGATGTTTTAAAAGAAAATATTGATAATATTAAAAAAGAAAAAATTGAATTGGTATATGGAAAAAAACAAGCTGAAATAAGCTTGTGTGTTTTATCTGCTATTAATTTAGGAACAATAAAAAAATATGAACAGTTAGAAGGAATATGTGAAAATATAATTAGAGCATTAGATTATATTATAGAATATCAAGATTATTCAATTCCAGCAGCAAAAAAAATGTTAAAACGTAGAAGTGTTGGTGTTGGTGTTACAAATTTTGCATATTGGTTAGCAAAAAATAATTTAAAATATGATGATGATAATACATTAGTTGAAGTAGATAGATTATTTGAACACATTCAATATAATTTAATAAAGGCATCTATAAAACTTGCTAAAGAATATGGTCCTTGTGAATATTATAAAAAAACAAAATGGAGTCAAGGTATTTTACCAATTGATCGTTATAATAAAAATGTTGATAAATTAGTATCTAGAGAATTAGAATGTGATTGGGAATCATTAAGAGAAGATTTGAAAAAATATGGTATTAGAAACACTACATTAAGTGCAATTATGCCTGTAGAAAGTTCTTCATTAATTTCAAATTCAACTAATGGTATAGAACCAATTAGAGATCTTATTGTTACTAAGGGTGATAAATCATCTAAAAAACCATTTGTAGTTCCTGAGATGCTAAAATTGAAGAATAAATATTCATTTGCATGGGGTTTTTCAAATAGTGCAATGAATAAAATTGTATCTGTAATTCAAAAATGGGTGGATCAAGGAATTTCTGTAAATCATTATTATGATAAAAAGAAATATGAAAATAATAATTTACCTTTATCAGAAGTTGTAAGAGACATTTTAGAATTCTATAAGTTTGGTGGTAAACAATTATATTATTCTAATTCTACAGATGATAAAACTGATAATTTAGAAGAGTTAGAAAAATCTTTAAATATTTTAGAGGAAAATAATAATGAAGATAATGATTGTACAGATGGAGTATGTAAACTATAAATAAAATAAATAAAAAATATGAAAAGTTTAGTGAATTTAAATAATGATATTGATTTTACAAAAGAACCTATTTTTTTTGGTGAAAGTTTAAATTTAGAAAGATATGATAAATTAAAATATCCTGTTTATTTTGAATTTTTTAAAAAACAATTGGAAATGTTTTGGAAACCTGAAGAAATAGATATATCTAAAGATAGAATGGATTATAAAAATCTTCAAGAACATGAAAAATTTATTTTTACAAGTAATTTAAAATATCAAATATTATTAGATTCTATTCAAAGTAGGGGTATTCCTCATTTAACAGAATATTTATCAAACCCAGAAATAGAAGCCTTTTGTTCAGTTTGGGCAATGTTTGAAACACTTCATTCGTATTCCTATACATATATAATAAAAAATGTTTATTCAAATCCTGGAGAGATATTTGATAATATTTTGAATGATGAAAAAATTCAAAAAAGAACAAGTTCAGTTACAAAATATTATGATGAACTCATTAATTCAATGAGTGATTCAGAGGTAGATAAAAAAAAGAAATTATATCTTACTTTAATAAGTATTAATATTTTGGAAGGTATAAGATTTTATGTTTCTTTTTCTACAGCTTTTGCTTTAGGAAAAATGGGAAAGATGGAAGGGAATTCTAAAATTATAAGCTTGATTTTAAGAGATGAAAATTTACATCTTGGATTTACTCAAAAATTATTAAAAGAATTGAGAAAAAATAAATCAGAAGGATTTGTTGAAATTGCAGAAGAATTAGAACCTATAGTAATACAAATGTATAAAGATTCTGCACAAGAGGAAATGGAATGGGCTGATTATTTATTTTCTAAAGGTTCTGTTTTAGGATTGAATGCGGAAATTTCTAAACAATATATGCAATTTTTAACAAATGAAAGAATGAAAGTATTAGGATTAGAGCCAATTTTTGATAAAAATGTTAAAAATCCTATTCCATGGATGAATGCATTTATAACTTCAAAAGGAGATTCTGTAGCTCCTCAAGAAACAGAAATTACTCAATATAATATTGGAGCCACTAAGTCAGATTTATCTAGTACAGATTTTAGTGAATTTGGAGATATATAATAATTTATATTTAATTTTTAATTAAAAAAATCTATTTTTGTTTAAAATAAATAAAATATGAAAAAACCTGAATCAAGTAAAAAAATAAGAAAAGCTACTAATAATAGAGGCAAAAAAAGAAGTGATCGTGAAAAAGAAAGTAAAGCTAATAACATAGCTAGAAAAGCTAAAATAAATAAAGAAAAAGAGTTAATGCTGCATAAACAAAATCAATATCTTGAAAAAATATTAGCATCTAGACCAAAGTCATAATTTGAAAAAAAATTTTTTTAAACATAAAAAAGCCCAATATATTTGGGCTTTTTTATGTTTTTTAACAATATTTATAATATATAATAATTTGTTATGATATCAGATGTTAGAATAAAAGAAATGATAGATGAGGTATTAAAAGAACAAGAAACAATGAATACTTCTATGCAAAAAACAGTTAATGAAATACCATCTTCACAAAATAATACTACAAATGAAACATCAACAAAAGTAGTGGTTAATTTTGATACAAAAACTAACAATCCATATACAGTAGAGTTTTCTGAAAGAGGATTTTTAGTACATGATACTAGATTAAGTTTTGAGGCTATTGAAAATGCTTTATCTAAAGAATATTCAATTGTTCTTAAAGATGGTTTTATACTAGACCAAGTAAAAATGCAAAAAATAATGAAATATAAGGATCGTGTATAATTTTTTAAATAAAATAAGAACTGAAGTTCGTAAAATTATTAATGAAATTGAACTTTTTACTAGAGAATTTCCCTTTGAAATAGAAAGAGAAACAGATAAAGCTATTTTAGCTAAAATTCCTTATATATTTGATAATCATCAAGCATATTTTACTTTATGGTGTCCCAAATCAATTATTAAGGATAATCATATTCCAGAATGGTTTGTTATGCGAACTATGCAAGAAATGAAGGAAAAAAATCCTACATTAAAGTTTGATCATATTAAACCTACTTTAGGGGAATATTTATTTAAATCTTTATAGAAAATTTTAAATAATATTATATAAAGTATATTTTTTTTATTATCATTTATTTTTATTATTTTTGTGTGAAAAATATAAAAATATGAATGATTTTATTTTTGAAGATAATTTTTATAAGGATAAATTGATATCTTGTGATTGGCAATATTTAATTTCTCATTTTGATATATCTAAATTTAGAATAGGTGAAAAAGTTTTTTTAAAAAGTAATCTAGAAGTTCCATTAATAATAAGTAATATTATAGAAAATAAAATTTTTTGTGTCTGGAGTTCAGATAAAGAAAGTTATGAACATGATTTTTTACCACATATGTTATTACATTATAAATATGCTGGGTTATTAATTTATAAAAGAAAATATAATATATATCTTAATTAAGATATGAAAGAATCTCAAAAAGAATATGAAAATTATATTACGATAATAACAGATAAGTTTTTGAGTTTTTGTTCAATGCATGAATATTATCTTGATTATTGTAATGATATTATAGATAAAAATCCAGATACAAGATTTAGAATTTTTGTTGTAAATGAACACAATTTATTAGATATGAGTTTAGATGGTTCTTTTGAAAATGATGGTGCAAGAAAAAAATACTGATAGACAAAATAAAGCTAAATTGTTTTTAAAAAAACATATTATAAATTATGATGAATGGTTTTTAAAACTTAAAAAAAAATAATGATTAAAACATGGAATCATTGAATGAGTTAAAAAATATAGATCTTGGTGCTTTTATGGGTAGATTTGGTGGTTCTCCAATTAATCAAAAAATGGCCAAATTATGTACTGAACATAAAATAGAATTTGCATTACAATTAATTACAAAACTTTCTGAGTTAAATGATGGATATGAATCAGAGTTGGAAAGATTTGGAGATTTATATAAAAAAATACTTGATATACAAAATATACTACAACAATATAAAAATAAATTAGAATTAGAATAAATTATTATGAAAAAATTAATTAAGAATTCTTTAACAAATCAAGGTCTAAAATTTAGAGCTTTTACAAAATTAGGAATGATTTACAATGTGTCTGTTTATGGAAACGATGAATATGAAGAAATGCATACAGAAACAGGAACTCATTTTGGCATATCAATATATTCATTTGAATCACAGGTTAAAAAACCTATTGGTGAATATTGGGAACAAGAAGAATTAGAACAATATGATTTCTCTGGAGGAGAAGATTGGGTTTTTGGATCAGGAAAAATTATGCAATTTACAGGTTTAAAAAGTTATAAATTTAATACAATTAGTGAAGAAGAGGATTGCTATTATGGTGATATTATTAGATTTTCTGATACAGAAGGAAAAATTTATATAAAAGAAGTTTGGTGGAGTAAAGAATTTCAAAGTACAATGATAGGAAATCTGCCATATTATAAACTTTATGAATCAGCATTTATTCAACCAAGTAAATTAGAATTTGAAATACTTGGAAACATATATGAAAATCAAGAATTGTTAGATGATGCAATTAAACTCTAATATTGAAATAGAACAACATGAAAAATTTTTAAATAGATTACAAAATTTTTCAATTTTAATTATTGATGGTGGTGAAAAATTTATGATAAAAGATCAAAATAATCAATGGATAATGAGATGGTATTATGATGTAAATAATAAAATAGTTTTTCATATACATTATTCTTTATCTGATATAATAGAAATTAATTTTTTGAAAAAATTAACTATTAAATATTTTAATATAATTTTTTCTTCTTTTATAGAAGATACAAAAAGATCAATTGATTCATTATATATATGGTATGATATATGTGGTATGGTTGATTCTTCTAATAAAGAAGAATATGAAAAAAATCATTTATGGGGATAATTAAATAAAAAGAATAAATAAAATGGAAGATAATTTAGAAAAAAAATTTAATGAAAAATGTGAAAAATTTTTACCAAAATTTATAAAAGTTAATGGATTTGAGTATAAAATTCATTTTTATATGTTATTAGGTGAAGGATCATTTAGAATTATGTATGGTGTATTTGATGGTTCTGCCTTTGATTGGGATAAGCCTAAATTATTTGATTTGTTTTATGAAATTGTAAAGGTTATACCCAAAGATAAAAAACATTCAAATGACATTGAATTAAAAGGTGGAAAAATATTTGTTCAAAATATAGATTCTATTATTAATGATTGTCTTTTAAAACTTGCTAATTTTGATTATGAAAAATTAGATGAAATTGTAACAAATGATACAAAATTTTATAGAGAATTAACTTCTTTATTAAATAAATATAACAAAGAAAATGATAGTAATACTCCAGATTATATTTTAATAAATTATATATTAGGATGTTTAAGAACATTTAATCATGTTATCTCACAAAGAGATTCTTGGCATGGAGTTGAAGACAGAGTTGATATAGTAAGTAAATGTGTAGAAATAAAAAAACAATAATATGTATTTAGATTTTATTGATGATAACGAATATAATAAAAGGAAACAAGAAGCAATTAATTCCTTAACAGAAGAACAAAAAACTGATATAATTTTTGAAGGTGAAAAATTATATTATTTAGGAGGTGGTCATGATTTTGTGTTTTCTTTTTTTAAAGAATATGTAACTAAATCTGGTGTAGAAGCTAAACATTATTTATCTGATGATTATTGGATAATTAATAATGTAAAATTTTTATATAAAAATAACTCTTTTTTGTTGGTAGTTAAAAAACCAAAAAATATTGAGCAAGAAACTGATTGGAGTAATTTTATATTTCCTATAGCTAAAAAAATTAAACCAACTTTGTTATCTGATTTAATAGAACCAGTTATACCTATATCAAAACCAAAATAATTATGTATATAGCAGGAGTAGATATGGCTAATAATGATGATACTTTTATTTTTTCAATAATCAAAATTGAAAATAATGAATCTATAGTATTGAAATCTTCAAAAAAAATAGAGAATATTGTTGCTTTTTTGAAAGAAAAATTTCATAATTGTAAATTATATGAAGATGGTAATTGGAAGGATGATCATATTAGTATATTATAATTTTTTCTAAAAAAATCAAAAGTTTTATTAGAAAAAATTATAGCACAGATTTTATAAAAAAATTAAATAATATAATACTATTTTTTAATATAATTGTGAAAAATTATAAATAATTATTCAGGAAGCCATGCGGCTCTTTTTAACCATCCTTTTCTAAATTTTTCTTGACTAGGATCTGCTTTTATTAAAGAATCATAAAATTCTGTTTGTGCTTGACAATATGCTTTTAATATATTTGATTCAGTATATTTATTTATTTCTCCAATAGTAGTATTTCCTATAGCTCCATCTACTAATAATTTAGAACCTAATTTATTTAAAGCTATTTGTAATAATTTACTAGAACGATTATGTCCAGCATTAACAGCCACATCAAATAATTTGATTCCTAATTTTTCTGTAATTTTATCATATAAATTTCTCCAGAAATTATCAAAGTAGATATTCATAGCATTTTCTTTTGTTAGTTTTTTAATATCCATGTAATCTACATTACCATCACCATCTATATCTTTTTTGATAGATTTTAAAAAATTTAGAGATATACCCCAATTTGTGGCTCCTCCTTTATCTCCTTTAACATCATTGTAACCTCCCTCATGTTCAAAAATGTAAGGCATAGCTTTTAAAAATCTTTCTGTCATATTTCCTTTTTCTTTTAAATATTTGAAAAAATTTTTTTTGTTATGACTTTTTGGCACTTTTTCACTTAAATAAAAATGTCAAAATTTCTTATATTTGTATTTGGTACATTTTATGATATAAAAAATCTATAACATTAATTTAAAAATAAAATAAAAAAATGACAAATTTAAAATCAAACACATTACTATCATTAGTAGATGAGATGTTTAGCGATCTTTTACCTGAAGTTAGACAAATTATAATAAAAAACACAAATATTCTTGAAAAAGATGATAAATATGAAGTTCAGGTTTTTTATCCAGGAATCAAAAAATCTGATTTTGACATATCGTTTCAAAATGATATTTTAGAGATAAAAGTAGAAAAACCTAAAATTGAACTAGATGGAAAATATCTTGTAAAAACTTTTGATTTTAGAAATATTCATGAAAAGTATAAATTCTCAAAAAATATTAATCATGAACAAATTGAGGCATCGTATCAAGATGGAGTATTAACTATTATACTTCCAAAAGATAAAGAACAAAAAACAAAAAAAATCAATATTCAATAAAAAAAAAGGAGACATAAAGTCTCCTTTTTTTTTAACATTTTTTTAAAAAAACACCTTTCACCTATTATTAATTTATTTTAATTTTGCTAAATTAATTTATTATGAATGTATCTGATTTTCAAAAAATTGATGTTTTAGATGATAGAAAAAAATATAAAAATAATTCTAAATTAGAAGATAAAAAAATAATGGTAAAAGAAATTGAAAAAAAAGAAATGGAAACTTATTTAAAAATGCAAGATAGTGTTTCAACATTAGAATTAGATTTAATTTTAATGCGTGAAAAAGGACAGTTAGTTAAATTCTTAGAAATAACTTTTTCAGGTCAAAATCCTGAAACAGGTCAAACACAATTATCTAAAAAAGTAATAGAAACAAAAGAAGAGTTTGAACAATTAAAACAATTTGTGAATCAATTAGATTGGGAGAATTTATAAAAATTATATGAAAAAAAATAAAGAAGATTATTTTATTAATCCTAATAATACATCTATTTCTATGAATCTTTTTTATAAAGATGTTAGAAAATATAAACCCATGTCAATTGATCAGCAGGTACAATTAGCTATTAAAGCTAAAAATGGAGATCAAACAGCTATACAAAAACTAATAGAAAGCAATCAAAGATTTATAGTTAAAATTGCAAAAGAATATATTAATATGGGATTGCAATTAGAAGATTTAATTTCTGAAGGTAATATAGGATTAATTAGAAGTATTCCTAAGTATGATGAAAATAGAAATGTTGGTTTTTTAAGTTATGCTGTTTGGTGGATTAGACAAGCCATGTTACAAGCTGTGTATGATACAGCTGCAACAGTTAGATTACCAACAAATAAAATAAATCTAAATTCAAAACTATCAAAAATAAGAGAACAATATTTACAACAAAATCATAGGGAGCCATCTATTGATGAAATTTGTGAAAATTCTGATTTAAATTCATCAGAAGTACGAAATATTTTTGATGGAAATGTTTCTGTTTCATTAGAAACATCTTTAAATGGTGATGATGAGTTTCAAACTTCTCCTATTGATTTTATATCAAATACTGCATTTGATGATATAGAAACCAAATTTAATAAGGATTCTTTATATTTGGAAATAGCTAAAATTTTTAAAGAAAAACTCTCTCAGCGAGAATCTGATATTTTAAATATGTATTTTGGATTGAATGGGCATGAGAAAAAAACATTAAAAGAAATTGGAAAAAAATTAAAACTTACTAATGAAAGAGTAAGACAAATAAAATCTTTAGCACTTAAAAAAATGAGACAACATTCTACTATAAGTAGATTATTTGAACATATAGAAGAAGAATAAAGCTATATATTTATTATAGTTTTATTTTATTAATAAATTTAAAGAGTTAAATTATTTTTTCATATATTTGCAAAAATAATTTATATGGAACTAAATATATTATTAGAACAACCTATTTGCTTTATAAAAGCAAACACCACAGGAAATGATCCTTATAAGGATAGAATTAAAGAATTGGTAGTAATAAAATTTGAGAAAGATAAAAAACCAATATCTTTTACAAGATTATATAGTTTATCTGAAGAAGACAAACAAGATAAAATTCTTCCCTTTGAAGAAAAATCTAAATCTTTAAATGAGTTTTTTAAGGATTGTGGTTTCATAGGATATGATATTAGGAATAGAGATCTTATTTTCTTAATTCAAGAATTTAATAGAGCAGGGGAAACATTTTCACTATATAATAGAAAAATAGTAGATTTACGAACAATGTATGATAAGTTGAATCCAACTAACTTTGAATTAGCATATAAAAAATATTGTGGAAAAAATTTACCAAAAGATTCTTCATTACAAGAAGAGGTTTTCAATTCTGTTGAATTATTTAACACTATGCTTTCAAAAGTTAATAGAAAAGAAGAAGATAAAAAAAATGTTGATAACTTATCGCTTTGGTTTAATCCATTACCAAATTCTTTAGATTGTAAAGGGTTAATTATTCTTAATACTGATAATAGACCAATATTCAACTTTGGACCTCATAAAGGAAAAGTAATTTCAGAAATTTGTTTAACAGAACCTGAATATTTTAAATTTGTAATAATAAGTGATATTCCAAAAGATACTATTAATATTATAAAATCTATAGTTGCAAAAGCTACTAAACAAATTCATAAATAATAATTTTTTTCTAATAAATGGCTAAAAAAAAAGAGATTAAGATTGTTGATCTTAATCAACACAATATTTTTGTTGAACCTGAAAAAAACGAATCTTCTCATACAGAAGAACAAAAAGAATTTATTTTTTATAAAGGTACCTCATCTATTATATTAGCTTCTGTAGCTGGTTCAGGAAAAACATTTGCTACAATAGAAAGAGTAAAATTTTTATTAGAGTCTGGTGTAGAACCTTCTAGGATTTTATTGATTAGTTTTACAAATGCTGCTACAAAAGAAATTATTAAAAGATTAAATAGAGAGGATGTAGCAGTAAGTACTATTCATTCTTTTTGTGCTAAAGTTTTAACTAGATTAAAAAAAGGAAAAGCTATAGTTAGTTTTTTTGATTTCATTAATTGGTATAAAAATACTCAAAAACCTTCTAAAAATTCGCCATATGAAGATATAGAAGATTTTAATGATACTGTTGAAAATTTGTATGAAGAATTTTCATTTTATGAATCTAAAATAGCCGCATATAAATTACAAAAAGCTGATAATATTGGTATGCTCAAAGCTCCATTATTTTATGCTTTATATCAACAATTTTTATTTGAAACAAAATCTCGTGATTTTTCAGATATGTTGATAGAGGTAAGAAATCTTTTTCAAGAAGATAGAAATTTGAGTTTATTCAAAAATAAATATGATCATATATTTTTGGATGAATATCAAGATACTAGTTCTATTCAAATGCAAATATTGTTATATTTAAATGCTAAACAATATTATTTATGTGGAGATGTTTTTCAGGCGATTTATGGTTATAGTGGAACATCTTGTAAAAAAATAGAAGAGATGTTGAAGACAAGAAGAAAAACACTTCAAATGAATTTAACAAAAAATTTTAGAAGTGATAAATTGATTATTGAAAATTCAAATAAATTTTCTGATCTTATAGCTGTTCCAAATTCTGTTGATGAAGGAACTGTTAATAGAAATATTATTTATACAATGGATCAATTTTTAGAAATATTAAATACTACAAAAGGTGAAATAGCAGTTTTAGTTAGAACAAATGCTGTTATTAGAAAATTAGAATGGGAGTTATTGAAAAGAAAAGTTCCTATACGATATTTTAATTATCTTACTAAAGATGATATAGGTAACTATAATAAAGATAATATTAATTTTTCATTACAACAAAAATTAGATAGTATAAAACAGTATTTTGATAATAGTATTCCAGCACTTTTATCATTTATAAAAGCTAACGAAAATAGTAGACGTTTTATTACTAGCATACATAAATCAAAAGGTCGTGAATTTGAAACATGTATAGTAGTTAACTCTATTGATTATGATGTATTAGAAGAGAATGATATTCTAGATAAATTATCCACTAAACAATTAAAAAAAATATCTTTTAATCCAGCAGATGAAGAAGATACTGAAGCTAAATGTGTTCATTATGTAGCAGTTTCAAGAAGCAAACATAATTTATATTATATGGTTTATGATTTAATTTAACAAAGTATATGAAGGTAATATCAACATTTCAAGAAGCTTATAATTTAGTAAGTAAAGAAATTTATTTTATAAATCCATCAACTAAAAAAATAGATAAAGGTGTAGTAACTAAAGTTGATTTTAAAGTTACTAGGGATTATGATCCTTTTCAAAAAGATAATAATAAAAACATTTTAGAATATTTGAGGTTAACAATTTATGGAAAAAGTTTTTCTCATGGTTGGAGTATATCTTATATAGAATGTTTTGAAAATTTGGATGAAATATTAAATTATATGTCCAAAAATGTTTATGAAGAGTTTAAACAATTAAATTTATAATATTTTATGTGTAAAGAAAATAGAGAAATTAAATTTTGTACTTGTGATGGCGAAAAAATAAACAATCCTGATTGGAAATTGACTAGATCAGCTGATTTTTTAAGATTTCCTCTTTCAGTAATTGGTAGAAGAATTTTTTCTGATGAAGAAACTGAAAACGATGAAAATATTATAAAATATAAAATTTTAGAAAAATTAAAAAATAATACATTATTTGATATTGATGGGTATGTACCACAAGAAAAAGATATATTAGAAGTTTTTAATTCAGCAATTTATAGATATTTAAATGATAATTGGAGAATAGAAAATTATACATCTAAAGATTTTTGGATTAATGAAAATAGTATTTCTACAACTTTTTTTGGTAAAATAGAATAATAAAAAATGTCAGAATTAATTTATTTAAAAAATAAGACTTATTTTGGTAATTGTTTAAAAGTAATGAAAATAATTCCAGACAAAAGTATTGATTTAATAGTATCAGATTTGCTATATGGTTCAACAAAAAATTTTTGGGATCAAATAATTTCTTTTGATAAGCTTTGGGAACAATATAAACGAATCATAAAAGAAAATGGTGCAATTATATTATTTGGTCAAGATAAGTTTACAGCAAAATTAATGCTTTCAAATGAAGAGTGGCATCGTTATAATATAATTTGGGAAAAAACAAATGCTACAGGATTTTTAAATGCAAAAAAAATGCCTTTAAGAAGTCATGAAGATATTTGTGTTTTTTATAAAAAATTGCCAGTTTATAATCCTCAAAAAACTACTGGACATCCTCGTAAAGTAAGTACAGCTCATCATAAACGAAATAGTAAGAAAACGACTAATTATGGTGAACATGATGCTATATCTTATGACAGTACAGAAAGATATCCAAAAAGTGTATGGAAATTTGCTTCTGATAAACAAAAAAGTAAATTACACCCTACTCAAAAACCGTTGTTATTACTTGAAGAAATAATAAAAACTTATAGTAATGAAGGTGATCTAATTTTAGATAACTGTTCTGGATCAGGGACAACTGGTTTGGCTGCAAAAAATCTTAAACGTAATTATATTATGATTGAAAATGATCCAGAATCATTTTTAATATCAAAAAATAGAGTAAATGAAGAAATTGGTGATGAAGAGCAAATAATGTTGAATGTTAATAAAATAGTAAGTAAAATACAAATCACATCCTCAAAAGAGCAAGTACATCATTTTTTGGAATCAATACCTGTTTCAGATTGGGTTAAAAACATAAGTGAATATTAACAATATGGAAAAATTGTTTGATTGTATTATTGGAATAAATAGAAATGATGCACAAAATTTTGTAGAGTCAATAATGTATAATAAGGAATTTTATTATAAAATGAGAGTTGTGATGATAGATAGAAATCCTGTTATAATAACACATGACTTTAGAGTTGATAGATTGAATGTTGAAGTACAAGATGGTAAGATATCAAAAATTCATGGGATAGGATAATGCTAAAAAATATAATACAAGAATATTTTAAGAAAGGTCAAGAAAAAGAAAATGAATTTGTTTCTTTAATAAATAAATCTTTTATAGTAAAAAAAGCATCACAAGAAAAAGACTTTAAAGAACATTGGGATATTGAAGTAAATCAAAGTTTTAAAATTGATATTAAAGGTATTAAAAAAGATTGGAGAGGTGGAGAATTAAATGAAAATATTCATTGGATTGAAATTAGGGGTGTAAAAGATGAGGGTTGGTTATTTGGAGGTAAGGCTGATTATATTGCTTTTGAAACAGTAGATTACTGGATTTTAGTAAATAGATTAATATTGATTAATTTTATTTCTGATGTATGTAAACATAAACAAAGAACTTTAGATCCAAAAGATGCTTTATATAAGTTGTATACAAGAAAAGGAAGACAAGATGTTTTAACAAAAGTGAAAACTATAGATTTAATGTTTTTATCTGAAAAGATCATAAAAAAAGTATGATATTTATATTGGTATTAAATGATAAAATATGAAAACTCAAAAAAAATTAGCAGCAGGAATTCTTCCAATTGCAAAAAATACAGGTAGAATATTATTAGGTAGAAGATCATTATTTGATGCTTCATTTCCTAATCACTGGAGCTTGTTTGGTGGTACTTTTGAAGATTCTGATGGTACTCCTAAAGAGACAGCAAAACGGGAATTTAAAGAAGAGACAAAATGTACATATGATTATTCTATTTCTAAAAAACCTATTGATGTTAGAATGAATAATCATATTAATTATTATACTTATATTGGAATATTTGATAATGAATTTGTTCCATATGTAAATGGTTTAGATGAACATAGTAAGGAACATCAAGATTATGGTTGGTTTGAATTAGAGCAAATGCCAGAAACATTAGTAGATGGCTTAAAAGAAACTTTTTTATTTAAAAAAAATGAAATACAAGATATAATTAATAAGATTAAAATTGTGTGGATAAATGTTAATGATAAAATGCCTGATACAGAATCATATTATAAAGTTAAATTTGATGATGGAACAGAAGATGAAAAATATTTTAGAAATCGTCCACAAAAAAACATATATGGTTTTATGAGTGAAAAAAATGTAATTGAATGGAGAAAAATATAAATATAGATAAAGAAGTAATTTTTTATTTAAAATTAAATAAAAAATTAACCGAATTTGATTATAAACATTTATCATATAATAAAGCTGAAATTCCAGAGCAAGGAAAGACTTATACACTTAAAAAGTGTTTTTTCCATGTGAGTTATTCATTTAAAAAATCAAAATATGTTATTCATCTAAATGAATTAGAACATGGAAATTTAATTGGATATGATCCTAAGTATTTTATTTGTGTAGATAAACTTGGAAATAATATTGCCATGTCTTTACCTATTTCTAAAGAAGAAAACCCAAGTTTTATTATTCAAGATGGTACTATAATTGCAAAATGAATTAAAATAATGAATATAGTTATTGCTACTGAAAAACATCGTGATTATGTTATTTCTATTATAAAAATACGTTGGGAGCTTTCAGAAGATGAAGCAAATTTTGAATTTGATCGTTGGATGAAGAATGATAAGAAATCTATTTGTTATGTAGGTTTAATAGATGATAGTCCAATGGCTACAGGTGTTGTTGATTTTGATAGAAATGAAATTATTGCACAAGATATGGTTCCATATAATACATTGTTATATGTAGAACCTAATTTTAGAGGACATGGTTATGGAAATGAAATGACCAAATGTCGTTTTGAATATGTTAAAAATTTAGGATATAATATAATTTATCTTGATACTAAAGATGCAAAAAATTATCATTTAAAATTTGGTTGGAAAATTATAAAAGAATTAGAATATGATAATGATATATATTACATTATGAATTTTTTTTTGTATGATAATAAATTATCGTTTATACAAACGAAAGATATATATCAATATGGACCTATATTAAAGCCATTAGTTAATGATTTTTCTTTTGTTTTTTATCAAACTATTTTGTTGTGGTGTAATGTAATACCATCCATAAGGCCTAATAATGATCTCTTGTGGGAAATATGGTTGGTAAAATTTGATGATAAACCTATTGGTATTTGTGGTCTTTACACTTTGACTGATGCTATTAATACTGATGAGTTATGGCTTGGGTGGTTAGGATTATTACCTGAATTGAGAAACAAAAATATGGGACATCAGATCATGTCACATTTATATGATTATGCTAAGACATTTGGATGTAAAAAAATATTATCTTATGTTGATAAAGAAGGTAAACCATTGAATTTTTATAAAAAAGAAGGTTTCCAAATAATTGGAACTGTTGGTGAATATTGTGAAAAAAATGGCATAAAAAATATTGATGGTGATGATTTTGAAGATAAAGATGATTTTGTAATAATGAAAGAAATATAATATATAATGTTTATGAAAAATAAAATAATATGGAATTATTTTGATGATAAAATTGAATATCCAAAAAATGTAAGTGGTAATCCTATTCCATATGGTGAATATTGGGAATATATTTCATCAACATTTTTAAATGGATTTATTAATTATGTAAGGCCATTTGGGTGTTATGTTCTTAACAGATATACAAAAGAAACAGATGATATTTCAGAAAGAAACGTTTCTTTTTTTGATAAAGGTGATTTTCCTAATTGGAAAAAATTTAAAGGAACAAAAAAAGAATTAATTGATTCATTTTTATATGAAACTAAAGAAACATTTCATACTAATTTATCATGCTTTGGAGATGATATTCTTATTATAGCTGAGGCTGGAGATAAGTATTCTGATGAAGAAAAAAATGGAAAATATATCTTTTTTTGGTTTGATATGCATGTTTCAGATTGTGGAATAGGACGTTTTGAAACAGTTGATAGTAAAGAAGACATTCTAATATCAGTAGAAAATTTTTTACATGAAAATTATGTAAAAAATAAAAATCATGAAGAAATTCATGATAAAAATTTAGTGGATATCATAAATTACCATTATCATTTTTAAAAGGTTGGTTAAAATTTTAATTTTGTGATTAAATTACAAATTGAGCTTATACCTAAAAAAGCTTGGAATAATAATGTTCGTTCTTGTGTTACTAGACCAGAATGGGATATTATAAGAAAAAAATGTTATACTTTAGCTAATCACAAATGTGAAATATGTGGTGATACAGGTAAAAATCAAGGATATAAATACAATGTTGAATGTCATGAAATATGGTATTTTGATGATAAAAATAAAAGTCAAAAATTAATAGGATTTATAGCTTTATGTCCTTACTGTCATATTACCAAACATGCTGGATTAGCTGAAAAACAAGGTAAATGGCATATTGTTGTTCAACAACTTAAAAAAGTAAACAATATGACAAATTTAGAAGTTGAACAATATATTTCTGAATCTTTTGTTTTATGGGAAAAAAGGTTAAAAAAAGTATATAGAGTAAATATAAAATATTATAAACAATATATGAAATCAGAAAACGAAGCCTTTATAAAAAAAATGGAAGGAACATTTAAAGCAATTCTTCATAAAGAAGAGTCTAAACAAGTAATTTTAATCAAAAACAAAAATACTGGTGAAGTTTTAAATAATATAGATTATTCAAAAATTATGTTTGATTCTTATCTTAACATATATAAAAAAGATAAGGATGGTGTATGGGTTGCTGCAGATTCATCTAAGGGATTTGAGGCATTTTATAAATAAAAAAAATATGGATAAACAAAAATTTTATTATGATTATATTACCAAATTTGGAAATAAATTACAATTATTAGAGTATTATTATTCTGGTGATAAAGAATCATTTCATGAATGTGCTTCTGATATGATATATGAATATTGTAATTAAAAAAATATTAAATTTCCAGAAACATATTCTGAAGATTGGTATAAAGTATATTCTTTACTAGGAAAAGATATTTTGAAAAATAAAGTTAAAGATACAGTTGAATATTTTTCTAATGAGATAGAAATAATGCAAAAACAATATAAATTTTTACAAGAACTTTATAAAAATGAATTTGGTGTAAATTTTTATGAAAAATCATTAGAACATAATAATAATAATAATAATAATAATAATAATAATAATAATGGTGATATACCTTTTTAATATTTTTCATATATGAATAAAAAAGAACAAAAGTTTTTAAATTTATTAAAAAAATATGATGTGTTTATTAAGTATGATTTATCTGGTTTTTCTATATTAGAACCTAATTATACTTTTCATGGTCAAGAAATGATTATAGAATATGAAAATAATGGTGTACTTCGTGTTAGTAATGATAAATGCTGGCAAAAGATCAAATCAAAAAATGATAATTTTCACGAATTTCAATTGTTTGTAAAAAAAATAGCTTGGAAATATTTTAATATCCAAGCTATTTTTCCAGTGCTTTTGAATAACAAAACATTTTATTTAAAAAAATAATATATTTTTTAATAAAAATGGCTCTGTTGTAAAGTTTGGTTGTTGATATAGAAAATAATACGAAAGGAGATAAAAATAAAGGTTTTTGTCTCTTTTTTTATTTTTTGTATAAAACCAAGAATTTTAGGCTCTGTTCTAGGGTTTGGTTGTTAGACCTTAAAATATTGCCTTTACATTCAAATTTAACTGTTTTTTGGAGAAATTTTTGTAATTGCATAAAAGTAAGATTATCAACATTTTGATAATTCATTTAGTGCATAAATTCCTATTGAATTTAGGACACTTTTTGGCTAAATTATTCAAAAGATCCTTTATGATAAGAGTGTATTTTGATTGGAACGTGGTGAGTAATCTAAAAAGGAATGATCAACTCAAAGCAGTAATAGACAAACACAAAGAATATTTACAATTCCCTTTTTCACATACCCATTTCAAGGATTTGATGAAAAGCTATTCTCCTACAAACAAGAGTTTTTTTCAGGACTTGGAAATGTTAGAACAGCTATCTATTAAGCATCATTTTAATTGGGATGATGAGAGAGTCGTAGGGCATTTTGTAAAGCCCAAAGATTACTTTGAAGGGATGAATTCTTATGAGCAACCAGATAAGACTGCAATGGAAGAAGCCATTGAATCAATTGATAAGCTAAGTGAAGAATATGGAATTAAGAATTTTTCTGCTCTATTCAATTCCATTCTTGCCATGCAATTGGATCATATAGATGAACAACAAAAGAGTAACAATCTTTTTAAAACAATAATACCTAGTTTAACTTCTGCCAAACCCAATATTTTAAAAGACGCAATTTCTTTCATGAGCAATCTAACAACCAATAATACCTTCTATAAAGGGTTTAGAAAGGAAATAGGAACGCAAGGTTTGAAGTTAGAAGATAATGCTGGTAATTGGAGTCCAGAAGATGTATTTAATAATATTGATGAGTATTTCAAAAAAAATAATATAAACCAAACTTTTTCAGAATTTGTAGAGTCATCCTTCAAAGGAAATACACCCAAGAATCCATTGACTGTTTTTTCAATGTCTTATTTATTGCTTGATCTTATTGGATATAAATCTGATAAGTTACCCAAGCCTACAGATAATATGGCAAATATTACCAACGATGCGGAGCATGCTTTTTATGGAGCTCATTGTGATTATTTTGTAACCAACGATAAGAAGCTTTTAACTAAAGCCAAGGTACTATACCACGAATACAATATTAATACACAAGTTCTATCACCAGAAGAATTTATTTCTGTTATTGACAATGTGGTTCACAAACCTGTTGACGAAGAGAAAGGATTTATTAATGATGCATTTGAAATATTAAAAAAGGGGACTTTTGTAAATGATAGTCCTCCAGGTGAAGAAATTGAGGCTGGTACATATGGAATCATGCTACCAATTTTTTATTTCAACTATTTTAATTGCACCATTTACAAACACTATGAAGAGGAAGGATATGTATTTATAACCTTTCGGAAAATTTTCAAGAATCGTTCGAATTTCATTTTTTATACAGAAGCCGAAAGGATACTTAGGTTTTGTATGAATTTCTTTGGGTATGATCCAATTCTCATGGAACAACATATTAAAGAGTTCGTTTATGATAATACAAAAGAAAAAATTGAATGGGATTTTGATTATGGATTGATCATTATTGAAAAAGATGAATTAGGTAGACCTAATTTATGCTATGCAATTGATGTAGGTAAAGATTCCCAAGAATAGTTTTTTAGCGAGTTCCTTTCTTGTATGAATATCCTTCAAATAATTCGTGGATTTCTACACCCAAAGCCTCAGCCAATTTAATTAAAGTGGTTAAGGTTGGATTTGTACCTCCTTTTTCCAACCGTGTTATATGAGGTTTATCAATATATGTAAGTCTTCCAAGTTCAGCGGAAGAGATACCTTTTTCTTCTCTCACTCTTTTTAATTGTTGACCAAATCGCTTTAGTAATTCTGCTTTTTCCTTATTGTCCATTTCCTTTGTCCTTTTCTACTATCAAGGAAGGTTTTTGGGACAAAAAAAGAGTTGCCTTATTTGGCAATGCCATATAAGGTAACTATATTAGATCTCACACTTAAACCAACATTTGTATGAGAACTCTTATTTTATTGGCTTTGACAACCGTTTTGATTATTTCCTGTAAAAAGAAAGACCAACCCACACCAGATAATCCTTCCAATCCAAACAACCTACTACACCAACTTTTGATCTGAATAATATTATTGGGGTATGGCAAGTGCTTCAGGAAAAAACATATGATAAAAATACAGATGGTTCTATATCCAATGAGCAAACAACAATAATAAATGATTCTACTGAAATTGATAGCAATCCAGCTTATGAATTCACAACTTCAAAGAAGTTTCATTTGCATGAAGCTCAATATTATGAATCTTGGAATAAGGATACTGTAATCACAACTCTAAATATGGCTGATTATAGCTTTACAAAGAATAATACCTATATCCATTTTACACCTTCATTATTTGTGGGAGATTTGGAGATTGTTTCTTTATCTGGAACTGATATGGTATTGCGTCAACATGATGACGAAGCCAAAGAAGAATATACACTCAAAAAAATCAATGGTTCTGAATTCTCTGACTTCCACTTTATTCCTTAAATTAGAAGTCTAAACAACTTTTATATGGATATAATAGAACTAACAAGCAAAAACTCAAAGGAATATTTTAACAGCTCTCCTGTTACATCATCTTATGCTACTTGGAACGTAGTGGTAATATCTGAAAAGGAGTTTAATACAGAAAAAGACAAAATAGCAACATTGCCTAATGTGATTGTTTATCATGATATAGATTCGATGTATATATTAGGATTATATACAGCATTAGTAAAAAATAAGGGATACATTGAACACGCAACAGTAAATCCTGACCTTGTTTTATCTTATAAATATCTTTATGTATATACTGATAAAAAATTAGATTGAAAAATGCTTATAAAAATGTTCTAGGTGCTTCTCTTTACATAAGACTTTTGCTTGATTTAACGCATTCAATTTTTCCTGCTCATTCATATTTGTGTTTTCCATAATCTTAAAAGTATCATCCATATATTTTATTAAATACTTATGGGCATCTGCAAACATTTCAAGCAAGTATTTATCAAAATCAAATTCTTCCATACTAATAAATATGGGAGAATTTTAATAAATTGAGTTATGTCAGCACTTGTCGTAATAGCCATTCTAATCATTATTGTTGTATTTGCTGTATTGAAAGGTCTCTATATTGATTATGAGAAAGGATTAGAGGAAAAGAAGAATAAACAGTTAAAAGAAACAGCGTTACAATATGCATCCTTTGCAAGAGATGCTATGGAAAAACAAGATTATGATTTAGCCATTCAACACAGTCAAACAGCTATTAGCTATAATCCGCATGAACTTTATTATTCTTTATTGTTAAATGAAGCTATTACAAGTAAAGCACAATTCCTATATACGCAAGCCTCTGAGAAAGCAAAAGAGAAAAATATGAGAGAAGCATACAATCTGCTTTCACAAGCCTGTCTTCTTTGTCCAAAAAATATGGAATACAAAAAAGCCCATGGCTCTGTTCTAGGGTTTGGTTGTTGATATAGAAAATAATGAGGAAGGAGATAAAAATAAAGGTTTTTGTCTCCTTCCTTCATTTTTGTATAAAATCAAGATTACTGTTTTTGATCAGTTAAAAGTGGTGGGTTTGATAATCTATCAAGTTTCTGATTCATATTGTATAATGTTTCTATAATCATATCAACTTTGTTGTCAATATTACCTACTTTATTTTCTAGGTTACCCAATCGATATTCTACATTTCCGATTTTATCCATCAAGATTTGATCTCTGGTAGCGAGAGCTTCAAAATTTTCATTTAATACTTCCAATAATTTCCCCTGATCAATCATTTCTTTGGTTATCTCAACAATTTGATAGTTCTTCTCCATAAATAGTATGTTTTTTTGTCGTTTTAAATTACTCAACTCCAAAACTTTTTTTGTACGCTCTATAGCGTATTTTTTTAATGAAAAGACAAAAAATATATTCATTTTAAAGGCAGGATTTATTTGTCCATAAACAAAAGATATGGAAAAGAAACTGACCAAAGAGCTATTGGAATTATTATCAAGTGATGAACCAAGAGAATTTAGAAAAGCGTTAACAAAGGTGATTTTAGAATGGGCAGAAGCAGAAATGTTACCCTTAGATAAAGCAGATATTATACATAAGTTTTTCCTGCTTATAGAGTTTTTTGATAAAGTGGAGGAAATACAAGAAAAGGGTAAATGACCCTTCAATGAGTTACTTTTTTATAAATGTAGCTTTCGAATACTTCGTGAATTTTGACTTCCAAGCTTTTGAATTTTTCTTCATATTTATAAAAATGAAAAAGTGGGTATTTGATTTGAGAGATTTTGCAAATGAAACATTAACTCTTGGTGAATATGTAATTCCAATGAGAGTTTTATTATATTTTAATAATGATAGACAGGTGATACATTGTTTCAGAAAATACTTTGATCAAAAATCAGAGGAAGAAAAAAACAAAGCTTTAAAAACTATTTTTGAAATAAAGGAACTTGTTGGTAAAATTGATTATCATTTTCCACCATCAATTTTGTAAATAACGAAATCTTTCATTGACAAGAACAAAATATTAATAAGCCCTTTGCCAACAGCCCAGCTGGTTACATCTTTTAAATGAGACTCAACAATTCCAGTTATAGATTCTGTTTTGTATTTTTCTTTATCCTCTTTACTTAAATTTAATTCTTCTGATACTTTATCGTACATTTTCATTCCAATAAGAAAGTGATCGTCAGGATTTACTAGAATATTTATTAATTCGTCATATTCTTCGTTAGAAAAATAATCAGCTTCTAATTCTTCTCTTGTCATTTTGAAATTTTTTTAGTATAACATGAATACTGTAAAAGTTGAATGGTTCATTTTAAATATTCTTAACGACTACCTTTTTTATAGGAATAGCCTTCGAATAGTTCATGAATTTCAATATCCAAGGCTTCAGCCAATTTAATTAAAGTGGTTAAGGTTGGATTGGTGCCTCCCTTTTCCAAACGTGTTATATGAGGTTTGTCAATGTATGTGAGCCTTCCAAGCTCAGCAGAAGAGATGCCTTTTTCTTCTCTTACCCTTTTTAATTGTTGACCAAATCGCTTTAATAATTCTGTTTTCTCTTTATTGTCCATTTCCTTTAACCTTTTCTATTATCAAGGAAGGTTTTCATAAGAAAAAAAGTGTTACCATATATGGTAACTACGGAAAAAAATTATATATTGTCTCAACTTAAAACCACATGATATTTTATGGAGACAGAAAACACCCAAAACAATACCAAAAATACAGCTATAGGATGCTTAACCATGATCGCAATTTGTTTCTTGGTTACCATGTGCTGGAGCATGACAGGCTTGGATATTGATGATGCAGAAGAAATAAAGGAACATCTATCCTCAAATAAATTCAGACACAATGAAGGAGAAATTGTGATGTATGTAAACTTCACCAAAGATGGTGCTTGTTCTGCTTCTGCTTATACCAAATCTGGACAGTCTTTGTCTTCGCAGAATTACTATTATACCATTGGTCAAATCACCAAGGAAGATGAAGAAAGAGAAATTGTAATGGACCCTTCTGATGGCTCAGAATGGAGAATTAAAGAAGATGGGCGAATCTATTTTAAACGTGAAGGAGAATACTTCTTCTTCTCTAAAGAATAACAAATTTTATAGTTTCTTTAAATAAAAAACACTCTCTTTTAATTTATGAAAAAACTTATTTTATTGGCTTGTATTGCCATTTCCTTAATTTCTTGCAAAAAGAAAGATGATCCAAAACCTTCAACACCTTCCAATGATGTAAATAAGGTCATTGGAGTTTGGCAAAGCATCAAACAACGGAATTATGTCCTACACCAGAACGGATCGATCACAGATGAGAATACAACGATAATAAACGACTCCACACAAATCGATGAATGTCCAGCATATGAATTTACCTCTTCGAAAAATATTAATCTATATACAGCTTCTTATTATGAATCCTGGAACAAGGATACGGTTATAGTTACAAGCAATTGGGGTAAATACAGTTTTGAAGATAATAATACCATTATCAAAATGTATTTTGATAATGACGATCCATCAGCAACTTTTGAGATTACGTCTTTAAGTTCTACAGATATGGTACTGTCTCAAAAAACGGAAGATGGTAACGATAAAGATGTCATTGAATTCACTTATAAAAAAATCAATGGACATAAATTTTCTGACTTTGTATTTTATGGTGGGAATTAAATTGGTGATTCAGTGATGAGAGAAAAGGCTTCAAGTTATCCAATACTTGGAGCCTTATTTTTTTCTTCAAAATATACGCTATAGAGCGTATAGAAAAAATTAAAAGAACTTAGACATTTACAGCAAAATTATTTATAAAACTATGCGAAATTATTTACTTATAAGTTGTTTAATAATTCTTTTAAATATTAGCTCTAATGGACAAGTTACAAGTTTTAAAATAATCAATAAGACTTCTAGTATTACTGACAATACAAAAATTGCTAGTAGTGCTGGTAACGTATACAAGACTCTAGATATAATTAATTACAACTACTTAGAATTAGAAAAGGTACCACTCGAAATTGAATTGAAAAATTTGATAGCGGAACTTTATGATAACTCAAGGGGAAACACTACTCCTATATTGAGTTCTTTGCAGATTAAAACAAAATCTGATAGAATCTCTGATTTGAAAAGTCAAGTAGCAATTATAAATCATAAACAAGACAGTCTATATTTTATGTATGTCAAAGATTTACTAAACTACAAAACTACGACTGCATTTACATTTGGGCCATTACGTTCCAAAGCTTTTTTTGACATTTTATATGGAAATGGAGGAAAACGATTTCGCGCCTTGGGTAATGCAGGGATTAACTTTGGAAATAATACAGGATCTGTATATTCTGAAATAGTTAATGGTAATCTTGGTTTACTAAGAGTCAGTTTAGGTTCTATGGTTTCTAGTAATAATAGTGATAGCGTAGAAATTAAAAAGAAAGAAGAAGCATATCAAAGATTAATTACCTATGGTGGCAATACTGTTTTAAATTTTGAATATCCTCTTGCTTATATCCACTCTAATAACAACCAATATAATTTTATCTCACGAGCAATAGCAAAAGGAACAGCAGATTTACCTGCATTTGGTACTACTACGGAAAAATGGGCAGGTAGTGCTGCTTTGGGAATTGATTTATATGGAGATGCTTCTTTAAGTAATAACTCACTTCGCTTCTTTTTTAACTGCAATGTAAATAAAATATACGGTACAGATGTATTTCGAGACAATCTAGGTACGGATCTTACTAATTTTATTTTTGGTCAGTGTTCATTGGGGTTAGTATTCTTGGAGAATTTTAAAGTTTCATTTATAGTGGCGACTTTTAGTTCTGAGGCTAGTTTACGCAATAGAAATATTGTAGCAGGTGGTCAGGTTTTACGATAATCTTTTTAAGATAAACACTTTATATAGTAATTTGTACAATTTCTTTTTACCTATTTAATAAGGACAAATATGAGTAGACTAATTGGGCAGTTTTATTACAGGCTTACGCAAAGCGGGAACCTGTTAGGTGAATTTTCAAATAATGGTACTCTTTTTAATTGGACAGAGAGCGCAGATTTAGTTAGAGAAGATAATAAATCCATAGACTCTTTTGAAGGAACCTATCATACTACATGGCAAGAAGGTGGTAATCCTTGCTTTGCAACTCTTATTATCATTCCCAAGGTTACAACAGCAGGTCCAGCGATAAACATCTTTGAATTAACCTGGACATTCAAAAATCAAAATCAACCTACGTTTTATGGAGAAGGTTTTATTTCAGAAGGTATACTTGTAGGCAGTTATAGGAATTTCAGAAATATATAAGATATGAAGCTTGATGAAATAAAAGAATATGGTTCTTTGATGCATGATCAATTAGCATTAACCAAAGAGATAAATGATTTTCTTACTGGTAAAGAGTTCAATTCTTTTACTGTTGGGTTAATCAAAGCCAATCAGAATGAAATAGATTTAATTGTGAATGTATTTACAGATCTTCAATTTTATAGAGGAGAATCCACTCCTTTATTTAATCAAGCAAATAAATTAATAAAAAAAGACTTAGTATATTTTAATAAAACCAATACAAATAACATGCTTGACGATTATATTAGCTATACAATTTTATTTATTGGTAAGAAAATTAAACAAGATATTTAAGAGCAAACTCTCGGTTCTTTTTTCGGAGATTTTCTATATGCAAACCTATCTGTATCATCTTTTGGGATTCAGTATAATTACTTTCATAAGAAGAGCGGATATTGGTTATAAAGTCTAAAAAATTGTTTTTCTCCTCCTGACTTCTTAAAATATAACTTTCATAATATTCTATTTGTTCTTTCTCACTCATAATCAATTTTTTTTATAAATAGTAAGCAAAAATCATTTCCTCAATAAAAATCATCTTATCAGTCTATGGAAAAGAAGAAAAATAATGTAGCAATTCATGTGATCATATGGGTTTCATCTGGCATACTAATCTTAGCGATTTTAGCTTATGTATTAAATTTCAACGATCAAGAAATCTCAGATGATGCAGCAAAATGGGGAGCTTTTGGAGATTACATTAATCCATTTCTGGCATTAATTAATATTATCACTTTTTTATATTTATCATATCAACTTTCCCATTTAGATGAGAACCAAGCGAAAGAAGATAGGAAGACACAGAAAATTATCGCACTTAATCAAATGAGAATGGATGCAGTAAATGATATTGCAAAAATCTTGGACCATGTAACTTGTTTACCCAATAAAACTAAACTTATTGATGGAGAACTAGCATTGATATTATACAACAATCTAAATAATGCTCTTGATTCGTATAAATTTTTTATACATAACAAGGAGCATCTATTTGAAAGATTTTCTAAAAGTATTTTTAATAATCAAGATTTTTTGGATTTAGAAGGCATTATGAAAGAGTTGTTAAGCCACGTTAAAAAAATGAATGAACTTAACAAAGATTATATTTACCAAATCCAATCTAATCACATAATACAGACAGAAGATGAAATAAATGAAATGGACAAGAAGATATATGACCAAAGCTCAATAATAAATAATAAGTTGCCAGATTACGTTAAATGTAAAATTAGATGCACCTCTGCATTATATAAGTACATATATGATCAAATGTCTACAGAATAAATCTTATTATAAAACATAAAGCATACCGTCTTTTATGACTTATATTAGTGCTAGTGTCTCAATTCTTATAAGTTGTAGCTTTTGGTTTTTTTAGGTAAATTATTGAACCATTTAACCTCAATCTTATGAGAGAATTTATTATATGGGTAATAAAGAAGAAAATTTAAGTGATAGTTTAACGAACATGATAAACAGTATATCAGAAAGGTTCAAAAGCCCATTTGCAGGTAATTTTATTATTACATGGTTGACCTTTAATTGGAAAATTCCATATATAACTCTTTTCTTGGATCAAGATCATACAGGATATAATAATAAACTAGTAGCGATCAAAAATGTGTTAGATACAACGCCTTTTTGTAATCTTTTCATTTACCCTTTTGTGATCACATGTTTATTAATATTTGCAATTCCAGGATTAAATTATCTCGCAGGTCTATTTCCTTCTTATTTGAAATTCAGAAAGAGTAAAGAAGATAATGAAAGAGAACAACAATTAAATGGATTAAAACATAAATTCACTACAGTCAAAAATGAATTAGATAATCTAAACAAGTTAACTACAAATGATATCTTAATGAGGATCGGATATCATAAAGAGCCTGTTGATAGAATTTTTCCTGGTACTTGGAAAATTTTTATAGAATATGCCAACACATCAAATCATCATAATTCTTGTTATATGAAAGATAACACATTTATTGATGAGAATTTGAAAACGCCTGTTGTTACAATAAAATCTATAATAGCTAATACTGACAAGCATGACAAAAGACCAATTGCTGTTTGTATTATTGGGCAAACGACAGAAGAGTATTCCATTCATCTAGCAAAAAGAGATGAGATACACTTTCAAGGCAAAGAAAACCATTTGCATAGAATTGTTTTTAATTGGATCAACATATCAACCTATTATCCTTAAAATTCTAAATGATTAATCTCTTTAAATAAAAAAGACTTTATTCTCAACAAGGTCTTTTTCATTTCTATCATATTAATGAATTAATTTATTGAACACTATTATTTGTTATAAAGTAACAATATAAAAACCTTGGATTATTTTGCCCACCACCGCCATCTCCTTGTGTATTCTTGAACTTAGTAAAGAACATTTCTGCTTCTCTCGAAATATATTCAGAATCGCAATCCCAAGTTTCACAATTATTTCCTTCTGTAACATGATGTGTTTTTAAACGAACATCAAGGTCTTCGGTTATACCAATATAAAATTCATTGTAGTTAAATGTAGTTCTATTAAGATTGCGAATCGTTGTATTGATGAACCTTTGAACCTGATCAATTATATCAAAAACGCTTTTAATATTAGCATGAGTATATGTATGTTCTGCTACTTGTCCTTCGTTTAAGGCAGTTACAACACGTTTGTCAGGTCTCAGGGTTTTCATAATCTTCTAAAAAATCTTTGGTAGAATAAGAGTTTAATACTTGTGCCCAACTGGTATATTCTTGCTGCAAGTATTTTTTTAGAAATATAATTATTATCTGCTGAATTTCCTTGTTGGGTGAAGAATTAATGACTTCAACTAAAAGGTTATGATAACGATTTTTAAGAAAGGTATTAATATCTATTCCAAGATCTTGTCGCAGTGCTTCTAATGATTCCGATAACATATTTATTATAAATATATTTCACTGCATTGAAAAAGTAAATAGCATAAAAGTACGCTCTAGAGCGTACTGCTTTTTTATAAAAAATACAGTAATGTTAAATAATTATAATATTGGTACTTAATAAAAATTAACCTTTAAATAGAAAAAACATGTTATATTTTTACAATCACATTATTGATATTTTTGATAAAGATGTTATTGATATAGGCGAGCCTAATTTATTAGCGTTAATACCTTTAGGATTTAGAGAAGAAGATGCTCCTCTTAATGAACCTTTATCATCAAAATATATTCTTGGTAATGACTTGCATTACATCGAAGTATATAATAAAGTTCGTGAAGGAAGTAGAACATTCGAAATAAGACCTGATATAAGTACTGTATATGTACGATTATATCAGAATGGAACACTCGCACAACATAAAACTTATTAGATTCAAAAAAACACTTCAATCCTTCAAATTATAGTATGCCAAAAGATTCCATCGTAACAGTCTTTAAAGATACCATCTTTATAAAAGACACTTTATACAGCACAAAAATAATTACAGTTTATAAAGACACCATTCAAAAATCTGAACTTATCGAACTGTATCAAACGACCTTAGATAACCAATCTAGTAATTATACTTTATTAACGGCAGCAATAATTGGATTGGCTGTTTTATTAATTGGTGCTACTTCTCTATGGAATTTTGTCTTTGCAGAACGTCAAATTAAACAAAAAGTTGAAGAAATTTCGGATGCTCACAAACAAGAAAGTTATAAAACATTGGAAACATTAATTGAAGAGAAATTTAATATACTTGAGAAAAAATTAATTGATAAAATTGAAGAAAAGGATAAGGAAGTACAAGAGAAGTTTTTAAAAACAGAACATAAGTTTAACGAAAAATTCGATACTCTGAAAAATGAGCTTACTTTAGGACTAATGAAAAATGAAGCAGAAATAGCAAGAAATTTTGCTTCAAGCAGTAAACGAATTGATAATTATACGGCCTCTTTATCTTGGTGGATTATTGCATTAGAAATATATGTAAAACTTAATTATCACAATATGATAAGATTGTCAATCGATAATATAATAGAAATTATAAGAATAGAGAATTGGTATAATGATCCACATCCAGGCTTTGATATAAATAAGGAAATAGAAAAATTAGAAAAAGTAGTTCCTCCTTTACTTAAAAAAGAAAAAGACAGAATAATTAAAGCATTAAAATCAAAACTTAATAATGAATAGATTAGAAGCTGAAAGTTTAAGCGAAAGAGCAAAACAATACCTAAATAAGTCTTATAAGAAAATGGAAAGTGGACAAGAGGTAACTTATACTCTTGTAGAATTGAAACCTATAATATGTGTTGGTGAAGACATAAAAGAAAAAAAATGCTCTGTCTATGGAACAGTTACAAATCCTCAGAAAACATATGGAATAAGCTTACCTCTTAGTGAAATCCTTAACAATTTTCAGGAAGAATTTTAACCTTCACTCCCCAATATTCCGTTCCAAATTGCTGCTCACAAAGCATCCTTGATCCAAACATTTTTTCTCTAAATGTCGCATCTGTTTTGGTCAATATATTTACCAATAATTCTATCACTTCTTGTTCTGTAAGTTTGTCATCAAAACCATCCATGAACCTTTCTCCATATTGCCCAAACACCTTATGAGAAATAGATATTACGTTATTTTCCATTTCCATAAATATGGAAGAAAAATCAAATCGTATTCTTTTTCTTATAATATCTATCTTTACAAGTTCCATAATTTGAACGTCCGTTGTTTCGAAGGAAGTATTGGAATTCTTTTTCTTTCTGTTTGAAAATATTCAAAGCAACCTTATTATCCGTCACCAATTGATTTGCTTCGACATCCCGCTTTTTGATATTATTCTCAATAAGCATGATATAATTCAAATAACCTTGAATATATTTTGTGGAAACACCTCTCAATTTATCATTGAGGAAAGTTTTTAAAACACCTCCAAGATAATTTAAATATTGATTGTGTACAGTTCGATCCGTTAACAGAACATGGTCAGATGCCTTAAACATACGATGAGTTAAACCTCTTTGGAGATAATAACTATGGTAAGATCTGTGACTGTCACTATACACCACAGGATCTTTTTTAACTCCAAGATAATTCTCTACATCCTGAGCAGATGTTTTTCCCATGTGAGATTGGAATAATTCGATTCTTTTTGTTGTACGAGAATAAGTCATGAATACTTTAACAGTATACATATTATCACCTACAGCTTTCATTCCTCTCTTTCTTCCATAAGCCATGTTCTTCCTACCTTTGCGAGAAATTTTTACGAATAATTCATCAAACTCAAGAATTTGGTTATTGAAATTGACTTCTTTATAAAAAGCCGTGATCAATTTGGTTCTCCAGGTAAAGGCTGTCCTTGTGGAGATTTTAAGTTTTTCAGCAATTTCTCTTATGTTTGGAAAATGACCTTCTGAAAGCAAACTTAAAAGTTGCTCCAATTTCTCGTTTTTATGAATTCCTGAAAAAGCTGTTTGAGTTCTATGAGAAAAAATCTTTCCTGTGTTTTGGCACTTATACTTCTGTGTGCTTTTATATGATCCATGCTTTATGAAATTGGTCTTTTGACAGCATGGACAAGTGGAAACATCCTGTGGGAGATTGGATATGAAGACTTTTTTAAGTCTGGAAAGCAGGTATTGCTTCTCTGTATCAGACAATTTGGTCAAAAAACGGTCGATAAAGCGTTGTCCCATAACAACCTTATCAACCACCTTTCTTAAATGAATATAATTTTCCCTATATTCCTTTTATAAAACTTTGATCCAACAACCAAACTTTACAACAGAGCCTAAATTTTTTAGGTGGTGGTCAAACTATATAATACAAAATATTTGTATTCATTTTATGAATTTAACCAAGCTGCTATATAAGAATCTTCTTCTTTTAATATATTTTCTGATTCATCAATATTAACAGGTTCTTGTTCTCTTTCTTTAGAATATTTACCAGATTTTTGATATTTACCAATTTGACCTTTAAGCATTAAATCTTCCCATTTCATACCAAATTTAGCAAGTGCTTGTTTATAGGTATGTCTAGTCATTGATTGCATTTCTACTAATGTTTTGTATACAAAATCTTTATATTTTGGACCAAATACATTGTATAAATTATTGTTAAAATAACTGTTATCTTCTGTTCCACCAATATATTTAATGATATTTACGATATCAGGTTTTTTTTCAATAGCTGTTGATAATAATTTAGCAAAATTTTCTTCATTTTTAATTCCTTCTATTCTTTTTGCACCACCTTCAAATATGCTATCAATAAATGTTGTATCTAAATATTCAGACATAATAGGTTTAACAATGATATCTAAAGCTTTTTTCTTTAAATACGAACCAAGATCTGTTTTACCTTTTTCTAATTCATCTAGGTTAGTAAATAAATTCATCCATTGACCATAACGACCTGTAGATTTTTTATCAAAGGAATCTATATCTTCACCATTTTTCAAAGCTTCTAATTCATCTAATAGATATATTTTTCTAAAGACATAAGCTAAATGTTCTTTCTTTTTAGATATGAAAGAATTAATAAATTCTTTTTGTTTTTGAATTTTATCTTCTAATATCTTTTTTTCATCATCATCTAATTCCACTTTTTCATCAGAGGTTCCTAAAAAATCTCCTTTTTTTGGAGCATCATCATCATCATTATTTATAGATGCATCCATAGAATCTGTTTTTGATTTGGATTTTACGCTTTTTTTAATAGCATTCATGATGGCAGAATTGGGACTATATAACCAACTTACAAATGTTGGTGAACCAGAATTCATATTATAGGAATTTAATGAATTTACTAATTTTTCATAAATAGCATCAGATACAATATCTTTTAAATCCTCTGGATCAATTTGAGTAATACCAGGAATATATTGTTTTGCTTGTGAAATAATCAATTTTATAAAATTAGAGGATGTTAATAAAGTAAAAAGTTCAGGAGTTACATCTTGCCCTTCTTTATATAAAGATACAAGGTAATCAATGGCAAATTTAAAATTGTCTTTTATTTCTTTTTTGTGAAGTTCTCTCATTAATAATTCATATTGAGAAGTTCCTTTTTTATTGGCAAAATTTTTAACTTTAGATACAAAATCTGAATTTCTTGAAGAGAAATTATCATACTTTTTAAAGTAATTATTGATATCATCTATATTTCTTTCATTTTCTTCATTAATTAAAAAAGATATTTTATTTAATACTTTATTTAAATTGTTAATTTTTCTTTCAGATAAAGAATGCCATGTATTGATATCACTCATTTTTTTCAAATTATTTCATATAAATATTAATAAAATTGCTTTTTTTTATTTTAAAATTGTTATATTTGCACAAATAAAAAAGCAAAAAAATATTAAATATGGCATCAGTTAATAGAGTAATACTACTTGGTAATCTTGGTAAGGATCCAGAAGTTAGAAATTTAGAATCAGGTAAAAAAGTTGCTAACTTTTCATTAGCAACTGCAGAAAAGTATGGAGATAAAGAAACAACAACATGGCATACAATTGTGTTATGGGAAAAATTAGCAGAAGTTGCTGAAAAATACCTTAAAAAAGGTGCGCAAGTGTATGTTGAAGGTAAAATAAGTAATCGTTCTTATGATGATAAAGATGGTGTTAAAAAATATATTACAGAAATAATAGGTTCTTCTTTAACTATGATTGGATCAAAGCAGGGTGGTTCTTCATCTTCTGAAACTCCTGCTGCAAAAGCAGAAGGAAGTGCTGAAAATTATATGAATAAAAATAAATCACAAACTACATCTACAGATTCTTCTACTACTTCTCAAGTTTTTGATAGTAGTACATTTACTGCTGATGATGATCTTCCTTTTTAATTTTTAGTTTATACAAATTGTTAGCAAAGTGTCAAATTAATTAAAATTTGACACTTTTTTTATTATTCTTGAAACAAAATAATCATTTTATCGTATTATTATTCTATGAATAATATTATATTTTTAGATATTGATGGAACTATGATTCCAACATCATTTTCTAAATATATGGAGCAAATGTCTTTAATTAGTAAAAAAAATATTTTATCTAAAGATGATTTTGGTGAGTTTTTTGCTCCACATTGTGTAGAAAATTTAAGAGTGTTGATTGAAAAAACACAGGGAAAAATAGTGTTCTCTTCTAAGTGGAAGGATCAAGGTTTTGATTTTTTAAAAAATATGTGGAAAATTAGATATCCATTTGGTGAATTGATGGGATGTACTCCAGATATACTAAATTCTAAACGAGGAGAAGAAATTGAAACTTGGTTACAAAATAATGAATGGGATAATTACGTTATTTTAGATGATATGACTACAATGTGTTTTAAATTACATCATATATCTCATTTAGTTACTTGTGATGAAATGTTTGGATTTACCAAAAAAGATTTAAACAAAGCTTTAAATATATTAAAATAAAATTGTTTATTTTTTATCTATTTACAATAAATGTTATAGATGCAAAATAAAGCAGATTTTGGTAAAATAGCTACACAATATCTTTTAGATAAAAATTATGGGTCTGTTACTGAAAATATAGGTTCTGGATATAATGGTTCTGTATTTTTAACTGATAAGGGTTATGTGATAAAAGTTACATCTGATGAACAGGAGTATAAGACAACCTTAGATATTTTTAATTCAGCAAATGGTAAATATACTCCTTTATTTTTTGAAATAGATCCTTTTGAAGGATTTTATGTAATTATTATGGAGAAAGTGGAACCATTAAAATTATCCTATAATGATAATATATTACTTAATAAATTTAGAGATATTTTATTAGATTATATAAATAACGATCAAGATATTATATCATTAAAAAATACTATTTTAAAAAATGTTAAAGATAAAAAAATGGCATTTATATTAACTGGTGTTGTTGATTGTGTTGATGGATTAAGACGTGTTGGAATAATTAATGCAGATATTCAAGAAAATAATATAGGAAAAAATAGTAAAGGAAATATTGTGTTGTTTGATGTGGTGGATGAAATACATTTGGAACCTGCTAGTATAAGAGAAGTTATTCGAAAAATTTTAAAACAATTACTTGTTTGATAATTGTTCAAAACAATTTAAACTCCATATTCCATATTGTTCTTTTATTCGAATACCTGTAATTTTATCAGGATACCAAATACCAGAGTTTTTTCCCCAAAATCCTTTTTTAATATCAATACCTGATATTGTTACTGTTTGACCTTTTTCTAAAATTATTTCTCCTGAATGATTAATAATATCATTATTAATTAATACTGTTTGTCCTATTTTTATATCCATTATAATTTGCTTTTCATTAAACTTAAAGCTTTGTAATAATGATGTTTTTCTACAGTAGCTCCTGTATCTAGATATTGTTTTAATCCTGGTTGTCCAGTATTATATGCTACCACACTTTTTTTAACATTATTATTATAATAATTCATAAAATAACGCATAATAAATCCATATAATATAATATTATTGTTTGTGTTAGATAACCATATTTTAGTTTGTTCTATTGTTTTAATATTAGAAAAATCAGTAGCTCCTAATAATATCATTTTTTTCTTATCTTCATAAGATATTAATTTCATAATATTAAAAGCTGCACCTGGTAAAATTTGACATATACCTTTTTCACCAGAAGAACCAGTTAATACTTTTCCAGCATTTTTATGACCATCTGGATAAAATTGGCAAGCTTTTGATTCTACAAGAATTTGTGCAATAAATAAATCTTTATTTTTTTCTAAGTCAAATGTTTTTAATACAGAGTTAAAAACTATTACAAAACTATCAGAAACAGTATTATTAACTTTATGGAATTTATTTTTGGTATTTGATATTTCTATTTGATATAAACTATCTTTTTCTGTAAAAAGATTTGAATAATTATCTATTTTTTGAGCTTGATTATTAAAAGGTTTATTAAAACTGATTACAGATATTAATAAAATGTATAACAACTTTGTTTTTTTAGTCATAAGTATTATATTTTTTTAAGTTTTAACTAATATTTATAATAAGAAAATAATTAAAATAATGCAACATCAAAACCATATCAGAAAGTTCATTCGTACAAATGTACAACAAATTTTAGAAGAATCAAAATTTCTTGAAGAAGAAGAGTTGGATGAAGAAAGGATATCTAATCCAGAAGCTGCTGAAAAAGTTAAAGAAAAGCAAAATTTTATAGGTTCACATACTTATGGAGAAGATCTTGGAAGTCTTGGAAAAATGTATGTAGCTTATTCATATGGTGAACAACATCCTTTATATGTATGGTTTAATAATAATTGGTATTATAATACAGATAGTTATTTTTTAGATAATGGAGAAGTAAATATTTGGACAGAGAAACATTTAAAAGATTTAAAGCCAATAGCTAATCCAAAACCAAGAAGTTCTAAATGGTTAAAAAAAATAATTAATAAATTTAAAAAACAAAATAATCTTGGAGATAATAACCATACTGATTTAGTTCCAGGTGAAAAGTAGTCTTTATTGTTAATTTTAAAATTCTTATTTTTGCTATAAAAAATTATGAAAAAAGATATAATTAAGTATTTTTTTCCTATAACAATATTAATCACATCTATTATTTTAGCTGCAGCAGCAGCATGTTTTTCTATATTTGGATTGTCTAAACTATTTGCAGGTGCTGCAACAGCAGTTATAATCATGGCATCTATTTTAGAATTTTCAAAAATAATTACTACAACATGGTTACATAAAAATTGGAAAAGTGAAATTAATAAATCATTAAAATTTATACTACTTACTATGGTTGTAGTATTAATGATTATTACTAGTTCAGGAATATATGGTTTTTTATCTAATGCATATTTTGCTACATCATCTGAATTAAATAAAGTAGAAACAAAAATAACTTTAGCAGATAAACAAAAAATAATTCATGAAAATAAAATTGTGAATTATGAAAAAACAAAAGAAACAAAAAATAATAGAATAGAAAATTTAACTACATTAAGATTACAACAAGAAAATAGAATTGATTCTCTTTTTAAAAAAGGCATGATTGGTGCTGTTAAAAGAACAGAATTGCAAATAAAAGATGCAAACAAAGAAATAGAATTATTGATGAAATATAATGAAAAATTAGATTCATTAATTCAAGTTGAAAATTTAGAAATTTCTAAATTGGAATTAGATAAAGCTGATTTGAAAAGCAGTGATATTGCTGCAGAAGTGGGACCATTAAAATATATTGCAAAACTTACAGGTAAAGATATGGATTCAGTTATAAATTGGTTTATTATGAGTCTTATTTTGGTTTTTGATCCACTTGCTATAACTTTATTAATTGCTGCTAACTCATCTTTTGATAAATTAAAAAAAGAAAATGAAAATGTTATACAAAAAATAGAACCAAATATTATTAATAATAATGATCCGTTATCTGTAGAAACATTATTAAATAATAATGATTCAAATGTTGTTGAATCAACAATTATAAAAAATACTAATTTTGAACAAAATACAGAAAAAAATACATCATCTAATTTATTAGATTATAATGATGATAGTAAAAAAGAACCAATTCAAATTCCTGAAAAAATTCAAAATTTTTTTGAAAAAAAGGAAGAAAGTGAATTAGAATTTAAAAAAAGGATAGAAGAATTAAATAAACAAAATAATATTGAACTATCCACAAATACAAATTCATTTAATATATATCCTGTAGATAATACAGTTACAATTACAGGAGCTCCAACAAATGAAACTTCTTTAAAAAAAGAAGAGTCCCTTTATTTGAAACTTTTATCAGTTTTATTTAGAGATGGTGAAATAGAAATAAATCAAGAAATACCATCTTATAGTGAATTTATAAATGAATTAAAAAGATTAGAAATAAAGTATAATGATACTTTAATTAGAGATTTTTTATCAGCATGTAATTTATTAAAGGTAATAGATACAGATAAAAATAAAAAAATTGCTACTAAAAGTTATGAAGCTGCTCGTGAGATCATGAGTAAAATATAAATAATATTTTTTAATGAATGATAAATTACAAAAAAGAATTAAAGGAGAATTTTTTACTAAAAAATTATTTGTAGATCAAGCACATTTATATATTTCTAATTTTTTAGGAAATGATTGGAAAGAAAAATACGTTGTTTGGGATTGTTGTTGTGGTACAAATAATTTAACAAAAGAATATGAATTTGATAATTTATATTTATCTACATTAGAATTACAAGACATTAATAATATTAATGCTAATTGTATAAAATTTCAATTTGATTTTTTGAATGATGATTATGATTATCTTCCCAAATCATTAAAAAATTTAATAGAAGAAAAAAAACCTATATTAATTTTTATAAACCCACCTTATTTTAAAGCAAATCCAAAAAAAGGTATTGATGGTACAAATATATCAAAAACTGCTATTGGTGAAGAAATGAGGATAAATAAATTTGGTATGGCATCCTCTCAATTAAGCACTCAATTTTTATATAGAATCTTAAAATTAAAAAAAATAAATCCTAATATTAAAATAGCTGTTTTTAATATTCCTAATTATATGACAAGTAGTGGATTTAAAATATTTAGAAATAGTTTTTTAAATGAATTTGGATTTTTAGGTGGCTTTTTATTTAATGCTAGTAACTTTTCTGATACTTCAAATAGGTGGGGTATAACATTTTCTATATGGGATGATATTTCTAATAAAAAAAAGAATGAATTTATTCATGATGTATTAGAATGTGAAAATAATATTATTTTAAAAAGTAACACAAAAAAAATAATTTATAATTGTGATGGTTTAATAAAATCTAATATGTTTTTTAAGCAAACAAAAGAAAAAAAATATATATTATTACCACCAGTTAAATCATTTATTACAATTGATGAAAATGTAGAAAAACCAGAAGCTGGTAATTACGATGCTATTGGATACATGAATAATCATTCTAATAATGCATATCAAAGAGCCATGATTTTTTTAGCTAGTAGTGTAATATCAACAACTGCAGGACAAGCTATTACAGAAAAAAATTTATACAAGGCATTAGCATTGTTTACTGCAAGAAAAAGTATTTTACCTAATTGGATTAATGATAAAGATGAGTATTTAGCTCCCAATGAGCAACATGAACAATGGGAACAATTTACTATAGATTCTATTGTTTATTCATTATTTAATGCTTCTTCACAACAAAGTTCTATGAGAAATATTTTTTATAAAAATAAATTTTGGAATATAAAAAATGAATTTTTTTGGTTATCAAAAAATGATATAATGTTATTAACAAAAGATAGTTATGTAGAATTATATGATGATGCTTATACACAAGAAAATAGATATATACATGATTTATTATTTGGTAGTAAACAATTATATAATAAATTAAGTCAAGATGCACAAGATGTATTAAATTCTGCAACTGAATTATTAAAGAAATCAATTCAAAAACGTAAAGAATTATCAAATCAATATCCTGAATATCATTTAGATGCATATGATGCAGGATATGCACAACTTAAATTAGTATGGAAAGAGTTTTTTTTGGAAGAATATAGAATTTTTAAAAAAAAATATAAAAAATTAGAACAAAGATTAAAACAAAACGTATACATTCTTGGATATTTAAGATAAAAATATGAAAAAGAATTTAACTGTTGATCAAAAATTAGCAGCATTATCGTTAAAATATTTTGATGGGTATATATGGTTACCAAAAGCTGGTGATTATTATACTACATGTAGAAATGATCTTGAATTATATAAAATAGAAAAAGAAGATGAAAATAATTTTTACACAATTTATTGTAATATAGAGAATTGTGAATTAACTCCTTGGAAAAAGGAACTTTTTTTAAAAGAATTTGGAATTTATAGAATTTTTGTTCCTAATTTTATTCTAAATAATTAGCTTGTAACATTTTTTTGATTTTATCGTTTTATTATAAAAAATATCTTTTTTTATGAAAAAAGTAATTAATCTTTCTGAATATAAAGAACTTGATAGTAGTGTCTTTGCAGGAAGATATCAAGGCGAACTTGTAAGACAAATACTTGATTTAAATCAATTTGATCACTCTATTCAAGTTGTTGAATTTATTATTCCAGAAGGAACAAGTTCATTTAATACTTCTTTTTATATTGGTTTACTTTATGATAGTTTTAAAAAGTTAGGTGTAAAAAAATTTGAACAAAAATATTTTTTTACAATACAGGATACAAATGAAAATAATATAAAAATCCTAAAATCTAATTTAGAAGATGGAAAAAGACATTGTATTAATTTAATGAATATAAACTTTTAAAATTTTTTTTATGAAAAATTTAGAAGAAAAATATTTTTTAAGGATGTTTGAATCATATATTGTTGATATTATAGCAGATCAATTCACTGAACAATTTATAATTTTAAATTTAGAAGGTAATAATTTATTAATTGTAAGTTATGAAGATGATTGTATAGATATTAATTATAAATATATATGGAAACCATTTGAAAAAGAATTCAATATGAATTTTGATGATGTCAAATATTTTTTACAAAAAATGATAATAAAACATTTTAATGTTGTGGTTAGTATGATTATACCTTTTGGTAGTGATATTGATTTTGAAAAAAATTAGATTTTTTTTATAAAAAAATATTCATTTCAATAATTTCCATATATACTTAAAAAAGAAAAAAATATATGAAAGTGATTGATAATAAATTTTTTAGATCCGAAAATTATAGAAATATTCAATTAGATTCAGATGTTGCCATTTTAACAGGAAATGATCTATTGGATGCGTGGTGGTCATTTAAAGGTGGTATTATTGCTGGTACTTCTATTTTTTTAACAGGTACTTCTGGTGCAGGTAAAACTACTTTATCTGTTTTTTTAGCTAAAATTTTAGAAAATTATAAAACTTTAATTTATTCTAGAGAAATGCCTCGTTCTGCAGTTAAACAACAAACAGAGCGTTTAAATTTAAATCATGATAATTTGTTTTTAGCAGATCTTGATACATGTTCTCATTTTAATGAATTCTTAAAAGAATTAGAAGAAACTAAACCAAAATTTGTAGTAATAGATTCATTACAAGTAGTGGCTAGAGAAGATTTTGCTGATATGAATGAAGAAAATGCTCAATATCATATTATTCAAGTTTTGAGACAGTGGATTAAAGATAATAATGCTGTGTTATTTATAATTGGTCATAATAAAAAGGATGGTGAATTTAGAGGTGCAAATACAATAATGCAAATGTTTGATGCACACTTAGAAATGGTTCATGATAAAAAATCTGATATTAGAACTATGTCATGGGGACATAAAAATAGAAAAGGCCCTATTGGAACACTTTATTATAAATTCACTTCAAATTCTATTATTTTTTTTAAAGAAATCGAAGAACAAACATTAGAAGAAAAAATGCAATTAATTTTAGACAATTTGACTTCCAAATGTAAAAAAGAAAAGGAACATCATAATTATGAACTTTTTAAAGAAAATGTGGATAAAGCATGTAAAAATAAAACGTATGAAATGGAAATTGAAAGAATTTGTTTTTTGATTTCTATTTTACAGAAAAATTATGAAAAGTTTTTGAAAAAATAATTCTTTTTTTAGTTACTTTAAAGGAACATTTTGTATTTTTCTAATAAAAATACATATTATTATATAATTTTATTTATAATCTTCGTATCTTTGTAAATATTTTACAAATAAAAAAAAATATAATGAAGAAAAAATTAAAACAATATGAAATATCTAATAATGGATATCAACAATTAAGTGATGAAGATTTTAGTTTATTGGAAACAGCTAGAACAGTAGTAATGTGGTATCTTGAAAAATCTTATGGAAGAACAGCTGAAAATAAACAAATATCTTTAAATGAAGCTGCTGCTTGGTCTGGTTTTATAATAGCAATGGAAGATGAAAATACCTATAAAATTGAAATAGGTGGATTATCAGGAGAAGATCTTATATTTTATAAGTCTCTTTTTTTAAAATTTAAAATTGCTATAGAATCAATTAAAATTGATGAAAATGATGAATTAGGTTTGAAAGATGAAATTATTCAAGTAGCTAATTTAATGTTAAAATATAAGTATATTATTCTTTTAAAACGTAAAAAAAAGAAATTTTTTGAAAAAATTATAAATTTTTTATCTTTTAAATAAAAAAAAACGAGTATTTTACTACTCGTTTTTTTTTATTTATTTTTTAATGTTGATCAGTAAAAAAATAGATATTTATATTTAAAATACAATTATTTTATGTTAAACTATTCTAAGTTAAGACTTAAAATTAGACATATAGTTGAAGGTACCTTTTATCAGGGTAATTATAATTCTTTTTTTTCTATTCAAAATACTCAGTTTCCTTATGATAATATTTTAATTTTAGAACCTTCAAATATAGGAAAAGAAAATTTAGATAATAATAACTCTTTAGAATTAGAAAAAAAAGTTACATAATTTAATGTAAAGCTATTGTAATAAAAGTTTCATTGTAAAAAAATATTCAATAATGAAAATAGTAACTAGAACTCCAAAAAAAGCAATTATTCAAGTAAAAAAAGAAGAATTGGAAATAAATGGTTTTGATTTTGTATGGGATGAAATAAGAAAATTATTTCCAGAACAAACATTTAAATTATTCCAATTAGATGATAATAAAGAAGAAGATTGCATTTTTTTTGAATTAACTTATAGAGAAGAAAGCTTTTTATTATCTTTAAAAGAAGTTTAAAAAACATTTTCCTTTTTGTCATTTTTTTTATAATTTTGTTTATAAAAAACCAAATTTTATTTTAAATGAGTCACTACGATCAAAGTAATAATGAGCCACCAGATGAAGAGAAAGATTTTCAGATGGAACAGGTAAAAAAACGAGCGAAAAAAAGTAAAACTCCAACATTAGATCATTTTGGTAGAGATTTAACTAATATGGCTGCTCATGGTTTATTGGATCCTGTTATTGGTAGAGATAAGGAATCTAATCAAATGATTGAAATACTTGGAAAAAGAGGTAAATCTAATCCAATGCTATTAGGTGAGTCTGGTATTGGTAAATCTTCTTTAGTTTATAAACTTGCTCAAAAAATAGCAACTAAAGATATTAATTCTTCTTTTTTTGAAAAAAGAATTATAGAGTTAAATTTAACTACTATAGTTTCTGGAACAAAATATCGTGGTATGTTTGAAGAAAGAATGGAAGCTATTGTGAGAGAGGCTGTAAGTAATAAAGATGTTATTTTGTTCATAGATGAATTACATATGCTTATGGGAGCTGGAAATGGAGGAGGTGCTATGGATGCTTCCAATATTTTGAAACCTGTTCTTGCTCGTGGAGAAATGAAATTAATAGGTTCTACTACATTTGAAGAATATCAAAAATATATAGAAAAAGATAAAGCTTTAGCTAGACGATTTCAAAAAATATCTGTTAACGTTCAAAATTCTCAAGAAATAGTTGAAATTTTAAAACAAATAAAACATAAATATGAAGATTTTCATGGAGTAAAATATTCTGATGAAATAATTATTAAAATTGTTGATTTAACAGATAGATATATTACTGATAAAAATAATCCAGATAAAGCAATTGATTTAATGGATGAAGTGGGGTCAAAAATAAAACTTAAAAATCCTATAAAAACCCCTGAAAACATTTTAGATTTAAAAAATAAGATTAAAAATGCTGTTGAACAAAAGATAATCGCTAAAGATGCACAAGAATATGAAACAGCAGCTAAGTATAAAGAATTAGAAGATAATCTTAAAAAAAATTTAGAAGAAGAAGAAAATAAATTTAAAATAAAATTAAAAAGTAAATCATTAAATAAAATAGAAGTTCTATTTGATGATGTGGCTAGAGTAATTTCTGATTATACAGATATTCCTTTAACATCATTAACAGAAAAAGAAATATCAAAATTATCTCGCTTAGAGAAAGAATTGAAATCAAAAATTATTGGTCAGGATGATGCTGTTAAAAAAGTAGTAGATGCCATTAAAAGAACAAGAGTTGGTATATCTGATCCACGTAAACCAAATTCTTTTCTGTATTTAGGTGGAACTGGAGTTGGTAAAACAGAAATGGTTAAACAATTAGCTAAAATTTTGTTTGATTCTGAAGATGCTATTATTAGATTTGATATGAGCGAATATTCTATGCCTCATGAAGTTTCAAAATTAATAGGAGCGCCTCCTGGTTTTATTGGACATGAAGAGGGTGGGTTATTAACAGAAAAAGTAAAAAATAAGCCATATTCTATTGTTTTATTTGATGAATTTGAAAAAGCGCATCCAGATTTTAAAAATATGATGTTACAAATATTGGATGATGGAACTTTAACAGATTCACAAGGTAGAAAGGTTAATTTTAGAAATACTTTAATAATTATGACTTCTAATATTGGTACTTCTAAAATGTTTGGAGAAACAAAAATAGGATTTAGTTCTAATTCAAATGAAAAAATAAATCTAGAACAAGAAGTGATGATGGAATTAAAAAAACATCCTGTGACTTCTCCTGAATTTTTAAATAGAATTGATAGTATTGTTGTTTTTAACAATTTGGAAAAAGATTCAATTAGAAAAATAGTAGATCTTCAATTAGAATCATTCTTAAAAAGAATGCTAAAAGATAAAAATATTACTATTAAAGTAGGTATACCAATCAGAGAATTTTTATGTGAAGTTGGATTTGATAAAATGTATGGGGCTAGACCATTAAAACGAGCAATTACTATACATATAGAAAATGTGATTGCACAAGGTTTTGTAGATCAAATAATCAAGGATGGTGATAAAGTAACTTTAGATATAAAAGATAAAGAAATTTTTATAAAAAAATGATAGAGTTTAAAAAAAACGGTTCTATTCATTTTGATGGAGCTGAAATAGATTTATCAAAAATAAATTCTGAAGAATTTTTTGTAGCTAATTTAGCTATGGAAGTTATTTTAGAACCAGGAATTACTTTAGAAAAAGTGATTCTTCCGTTAGGAAATTTGAGACAGTTTATTTTTGCTTATTTTTCTGAATATTATGATCGGTTAAAGCCTATAATAGAAGCAACAGATACATTTCAATTATATTCTGGAATAAAAATATTTAAAAAAATAACTATAGAGGATGGTTATTTATATAATACACCATCTATTGATTTTATTAAAAGAAATTATAATGAAGAAGCTCCTATTTTTTTTGGAATGTTACCTATATGTATTGATGATAATTTAGTTGTAATAGAGGAAAATGAAGGAGAGTCAATTAGAAAGAAATTAAAAACAAAAATTAGATTACTTGATTTATTAGAAGCTTTATTTGAAGATCTTATATCAGTATTAACAGATGGAAAAGTTGAATAATGTATAATAATTAATATATTTAACAAACAAATGAAAAAAGAAAAATTAATAGAAGAATTACAAAAATTACCTGATAATACAGAAGTGTGTCTTTTTGATTATAAAAAAAATATGGATAATGATGCAGGAGATGGTTCTTCATCAGGAATATATCCTGATTTTGAAGTTACAATGTTAACATTAGAAGATGTAGCTAAAGGACATGATTTATTTGCTATTTTATCATTTGATAATGACGATTATGATGATAATGAATAAGCTTTTATGTCTTAAGCATTTCTAATTGATATGTTTTTTTAAATAAAAATACACACAAGATAAATGATATAATTAAAAAAAAATAAAAAATTATATAAAATATTATAGGATTAAAAATTAGATATTCTGCGCTTAATAACATAATATTAAAATCATAACATCCATGTATAAAAGCTGCTGCTATTATACTATATATTGAATATATAATTAAATTTTTTCTGCATGATTTAGCATATGCTATTATGTGACCAGTTATAAATCCACATGTTGTATGTATTAAACATGCAGAATAGAATCTTTTTATTATTAAATTGAAACCTTCTTGATGATTAAATAATAAAAGAGGCACTTGTTTTAAGTAATGTATGTTTTCAGCAAAAGTAAAAGCAGATGATATACATATAGAGTAAAATAATATATCCATTGGAGAAAAAATTTTTTTAGTAGAAGTAATCAATACTAAACTTCCATATTTAGCAAATTCTTCTATTAGTGCCACTTGAAAAAAAGCTTGTATAAAAATAGCAAATATAGAATTATCTCTTTCTAATAAAGAAGGAAATATAAAATGAATAAATGATAAAAAAGTAACACAAAAAGTGCCAAGCATAATATATTTTATTATTTCTCCAATACCATAATTTTTTTCTGGTAATAAAATTTTAAAAATAAATGGTATTAATACAACCATTACCAAATTTAATAAAAATAAAGCAAGGTTGTTATGTATCATTATTTTATAAATTTTTTTAATTGTGTAATAAATGCTTTTTTTATCAATGAATCTATTTTTTTTGGAACTTTAGAATCAAGCAATCCTGCTTCTTTTTTCCATGTATCATTAATATCAGATTCTTCTGAATTGGTTCCTTTATAATAATCAGAAATACAATGTACCAATTCTGTAAAATCTGAAATATCAGAAGTTTCTTCTAATGAATCATCAAATTCTTCTGTTTCATTATTATTTATCCCCATAGTTTCAATATATTTTATATATTATAAATATTCTTAAAAAGCTATTTAGTCATTTATTTTTTATTATTTTTTTCATAATTTTACAAAGATAAATGGTCCATACTCATAATATATATCTTATTGGTAATAAAAGTAAAGGCTTATATAAAATAGGTTGTTGTAGAATAAAAAAAAGTCCTCAAACTAGATTAAAAGAGTTACAAACAGGTTGTCCTTTTCCACTTAAAGTGTTTGAAGTGTTTCAAACAAAATTTGGTCTAAAATTAGAAAGAGCTTTACATAGAAGATTTATGGCTCAACGTACAGATCAAGATGGAGAAGAAAAATTAGTAGGAGAATGGTTTTGTTTATCAATTATTGATGCAGGTCAATTTTTAGAAACTTGTAAAAAGACAGAAAATAATATTGAAATTATTTTAACAGATTCAACTATAAAAAATATAGAAAAACGTTTATGAGATTAGTGATAATATCAGATACACATAATAAACATAATGAAATTCAATTGCCTAAAGGTGATATTTTGATTCATGCAGGAGACTTGACAGGAAAAGGAACACTTCAAGAAGTAGAATATTCTATGAAGTGGTTAGAAAAACAGAGTGTTAATTTTAAAAAAGTTATTTGGATTGCAGGAAATCATGATTTTTATTTTGAAAATAGCCCAAAAGAAGCAAAAAATTCAATTCCAAAAGAAACTATATATCTTGAAAATGATTATTATGTTTATGATAAAGTTAAATTTTTTGGTTCCCCAATTCAGCCTTTTTTTTATAATTGGGCATTTAATAAACATAGAGGTTCAGAAATTGCTAAATATTGGGATATCATTCCACAAGATACAGATATTTTGATTACACATGGACCTTGTTATGGAATTTTAGATGAAACTATTTCAGGATATAAAACAGGTTGTGAAGACTTACTAAAAAAAGTTTATGAAATAAAACCATCTATTCATATTTGTGGACACATTCATGAAGCAAGAGGTATAGAAAAACATAATGATATTTTATTTATTAATGCTTCAGTATTAAATGAAAGATATCAACATGTTAATAAATCAATAGTAATAGATTTTGATCCAATAACAAAAAAATGCGAAATTATAGAACAATGAAATATTATATTATTAATTTTTTAATAAAATTTCCATATCTTCCAATTATAGAAATACTAGGCTTTATTTTTATGATGTTTATGTAATAAAAAGAGAGTTTATTATTTAACATCCTCTTTTTCTACTAGTTCATTGTTTTCTTTATTGTGAGAAATTTCTCCCATTTTAGGTTCTGCTTTAGAATTTTTGTTAATTCCAAGCATAGTAACATGATGTGCTAATATAGCTGTAAATGCTATAATAAATTCATTACTTAAGCCTGTATATTTTTCACTTGTAATCATTACGATGATTTCAGCAAAAATAATAAACAAACAAAAAAAATAAATCATTAAAAGAATTGCATAAGATTGAATTCTAGTAGATGAAATTTGAGAAGCTGCGTTTTTTACAGATTTGGGAATGAGATTTATTAGAATTTTCAACATTATTTTTATTTATAAATAATGTTGAAAATTGATTATTATTTTTAATAAACAGAAAAAATATCTTGTTTTTTCTTAATCATTTTTAAATGAATAATACAAGTTTCTTTATAACAACCTGTTGTTATTTTTTTATTATTTAGAAATAAAAAAACTTCATTTTTTACAAAGTCATTATTTGACATAATGTTTTTTATTCTAATTTTATTAGAATTGTCAACATAATAAAATATATAAACTTCTGCAGTATCAATTTTAGTTGGAAGCTCTAAATGAGGCTATTTTTTTTATTAATTCTTTTTTTTGAAGTTCACAAAAATCCACTGTTGTTTTTGGTTTGTATGATACATTAATGAATGTGATTATACAAATTAATATTTTGAATATTTTCATAAATATATTTTTTTATAAATATACGAATTTAGTAACAATTTGATAATATTTGATATGTCTTAAAAAATATAAATTTTATTTTTTGATAAAAAAATGTTATTTTTAATAAAAAAAAAGGCTTTTTAAATACATTTTAATTTAAAAAAATTAACATATAATTAATATTAAAATACACTCTTTAAAGTTAAATAAAGTTTTCATAAATTTGCAAATGAAAGAACAAATTTTATTTAAGTTAATAGAACTTTTAAAAATGAAAGGTTTTAAACATGTTGTTATTGATGGAATTGAATGGTGGAAAGAACCAGAAAAAATAAAAGAAGCTGTAGAAAAAGGATATTATTTTTCTTTGATATTTGATCATTTTTTTGCAAAATATGTATGGGGTGAAAAAATTAGTAATCCAGCCAATATTCCAGATTGGATGTTTCATTTATCACGATTGGTAGTATCTAATGATAGATTGGCTTATTTAGATATAGAAATTTTACAAAAAGTGTAATTATGTTAGATTTAAAAAAAGCTTTTCAAGAAATTGAAACATGGTATCAAAACAGTGATACTGATAAAATTAATTTTTTGATAAAAAATCGTAATTATTATAATAATTCTTATGAGTATAAATTTAAACGTACCATAACATGGTATCTTGAGGTTAAGATATCTGATAAAAAGGATTTAATATTAGGAAATAAGATAATATCATTAGAAGATTTTGGAAATTTTGTGTTAGAAACAAAAATTTTTCCTGTAAAAAAAGATTATATACAGCCTGATGAATCAATATTTGATTATGATATTGCAGGATATGCCACATTACAGTTAATAAATAAAATTGAAAATTTTTGGAAAAATTTAACTGGAAATGATGTCTTTTTTTTATCAAAAGATATGATTTTAGAAAAATATGGTTTAGATTTATCAGGTGGAAGACTTTATTTAGATAATGATTTAAAAGAATATACATTTAATTATATTTATTATAATTTAAATTTCTTTTTATCAAGAGAACTTATGGAAGAATGGTATAAATGTTCATATTATGGATTACAAGAAGTTTGTTTGCCAGACACTAATATGTTAGAAAAAATTGTTAATGAACAAGTAGAAAAAGATCGTGAATTGAAAGTTCATCATTTTAATGAAATGATTGATGATTTTGCAAAAAACTTTAAAAATGATTTGTTTTTTCAAGACAAATTGAATGAAATACAAAAAATAAAATTTACAATATGAATCAATTTTCATTAGAAAAAGAAAAATGGTTGACTGCAGAAGGATCAAGGATAAAAGTAGAACAAACTAATAAAGAAAAAGAAAATAAAATATTATGAAATAATAGATGACGCTTCTTCTATAGGTTCATTTTCTTTATTTTATAAAGATATTATGTATGATTCAGTTTTAGATGAATTAAAACAACTTGGTTATAAAATTATTATTGATGATAATATTAGAGGTTGGTATACTATAAAGTGGAATGATCAAAGTAAAGAAACTTTTTGGGATAAAATAGTTGAATGGTTAAGAAAATATATATAATAAAAAAATGAATTATTTAGATTTTGCAAAAGGATTAATAGGTTTGACAGAAGAAGAAGCAATAAGACAATTAAAATATAATAATATCCATTATGTTTTTTATATGAAAGATGGTAGAGATGTATCATATGATAGACATCAAGATCTTAGAGCGAATAGAATTATGTTAGAAGTAAATCAAGATATAGTAACAAAAGCATTTGTATCATAAGATAATGAAAGTAGAAATAGAAGAAGGAATATATGATATTTCAACAAAAAAAAGTATAAGGAAGTCTATACATGAATATAAGAATTCAAAAATGACTAGACAATTATATATTTTAGGTGATTCTGATTATAGAAATAGTAAAATTGATGTTATAGATTTTTTTAGAATAAAAATTGAAAAAATTGAAAAAATGTCAGAGTTACAAATAGGAAAAATGTTAAAAAGACAAATATTAGAATGTTTTAATCAAAATATTAATAATGAATTAAAATGGTTTAAATTTCCAATTGTAACTAAATATGAATAGAGAAAAATGATTACAGAAGTTTTACATTTTACCAGTGATTATTTAACAGCTCCTATATATTTAGAAAAATATAATAGAGTTGAAAATGTATTATTGAATACTATACTTTTTAATGGAAAAACTTGTGAGGATTATATTAATGATTTAAAAAATAAATATATTCATGAATCAGAAGATTTTTTATTATTGGTAGTAAAATATATTCCACCTAAAGAACGACCAAATTATATCGAACCTTTGATTTAGAATATGTACATGGAAAATAATAAAAATAGATATGCTTTTAAAGTTATAAGTTTTGATACAATTAAAGAAGGCTATGAAAATCATAAAAATTTTATTAAAAATCATTATGTTATAAATGAAAATATACGTAATATTTTTATTAAAGATATTGCTCCATTAAAAAATGATATTTTTTTTGATTCTTTACGAAAAGACTATGAAAATTTTGATGTATGGTTTGATAAATGTGTAGCAGAAGAAAGAAAAGGGTATGTGTTTTTTGTAGAAAATAAACTATCTGCTTTATTAATATATAATAAAGAATCTAAAGATAAACATTTATTGCCAGGTATAGATAGTGATGTATTAAAAATATGTACTTTTAAAGTGTCAAGCAATATTTCTAAAAAACAGGTGGGAGACAATTTTTTAACCATTATGTTAAAATTATGTTTGAATATGAATATTCAAAATATGTATTTAACTGTATTTTCAAAGCATAAATCATTGATTAATTTAATTAGTAAAGATAGATTTATACAAATAGGTGAAAATGAACAAGGTGAATTAATTTTTGTAAAAAATATATCAGATGGAATATAAAAGATATACAAGTGATAATGGTTTTACTATGATAAAGTGCTTACCTTTAAATTGGAGAGTAGAAAATAAATATGTAATTCCTTTTAAAAATGAAATTAATCCAGAAATGTATTATATTTATATAGGTAGTTTTTTAAATATGTGGCAATGTTCTTTTAATCTAGAAAATAATATTGTTTCATTTACCTCTACACACTATTCAAATGATGAAATTTATAGATTTAAAGTAAGTAATTTAGAAGAGGTATCAAATTTAACATATCAATTTTCTGAAGGAATGAATCAATTGGAAAATTTAAAAGATACAATATAATGGAATTAATAATTTAAGATATTAACAAATGATAGTAAAAATAGGTGATAAAAAATTTCAAGTAGAAAAAATAACAAAAAATATACTTGATATATCTGTTAAAAATATTGAAGACTATATTTTTTTTGAAGGTTGGTTACATGATATAAATATGAATTTTCATTCTAAACCTAAATATGTTAAAGATATATTTTATAATGGTGATAAAGAAACAGCAATACTTAAAAATTGTTCGCTTATAAGTATTGATTTTAGGCATG
>Ga0116227_10000685_pt1 | contig 68536 bp, 57 predicted proteins | sample S1TSphgellanicum_FD_89693 | JGI IMG/M metagenome (GOLD analysis project Ga0116227, IMG submission 89693) | Host-associated microbial communities from peat moss isolated from Minnesota, USA - S1T2_Fb - Sphagnum magellanicum MG | ecosystem: Host-associated > Plants > Peat moss > Unclassified... | reverse complement strand
GTTCAAGAGGTGAATTCTAACATAGAGGATGATGATGAAGGATATCAAATATAAAAACCACAAATGAAGAATGCTGAATTTAAAGAACAAATCATAGATTTGGCAATGAACATAGTTTTTATTTTCAATTTACAAATGAACAATAATTGCAACAATGCGAAATTTGGGATGCAGAGATTTTTAGATGACATGTCAAGCATATCAACTAAATCAGTAGCAGTATTTGCACAATCATTAGAATTGTGGGCACAATTAGTAGAAAAATTAGCATAATCACTTTTCACAATCAACAAAAGGTGTACAAGGTGAACAAAGTGGAATTAGTACCGATAATGTAGGGAGATTATGGATGTGGAATATTCAGAAGATGAAATTTGTAACGTTCATTCATAATGATGTGTTCAGTGCTTCCACATAGTTGTACAAGGAAGACATAAACTTGTAGTGATGGGTCGTATTAACACATGGCATAATTAAAACCAGTCATAATATGACATGTGCCATGCAACAAATGGACAATATTTGTAGGCATCATTTGACTTGTGATCGTTGACTATTGACCATGTGACCATTGGCTAACCACGTGTCCAAACATTATTCGTTGAAATCATTCCACGTGTCAATCATCATTCTTGCCACATCATTGTGTGATTGGACCATTTATTGCCACGTGATTAGTGCCACGTGTCAAAATAATAGTGGTCTATGCCATGTCACCATAAAAAAACCATGGCTTCAAATTACAAATCTTCCAATCTAAATGCAACATGTGGCAAATCAATGTTTGTTTCACATGCCATGTGTTTTCATTAGATAGGGCAAAAATAATATATTTTATGGAATTTCAATCATAATGAAAATACAATGAAAAGACATGTGGCAACTTGTAGATACATTTGCAAGTGCCATGTGTTAGCATGCCATTGTTAGAATCACCAAAATTCCATACCTTTTATCCATTTTATCAAACGGCCAAGTCTCTTCAATTTTTGATGAAGTTGTGTCCTTCATGACTGTACAGTTGCAAAAGTCAAAATCACATATTATCTTATGACTGAGTCAGTATAATGACTGAATGTCTTAAACAATGGGTCCTATTCAACTATAGAGTCATGTAATCATGAATGATTTCCATGATAAGTAGTAACATAGTCATAGATCAAGTCATGAAAGTCAATTTTTGGCATTGTGCTTAAGTTAATTCACCCTAAATTGCCATTCAAAATCAAAATTTATTTCTAGAGTACAAAATGTGGCTTTCATTAATGAATATTACCCTCTAATGATCAACTTGAACTTAAACGCACATGTAAAACAATTAAATTGTGATTGTTATTTTAATATGCATGAATGTTAATTTTGATTAAACACTTGACCTTTTTGACTTAAGGGTGAAAACACGGTCAAAAGAGCTAAAGGTGCCAAGGTAAAAGTCCTTTTCCAAGGATTGCACCATAGCTGACACGTGTTATTTTTGTGATGGTTTATGACTTTAAATTTTGTATTTTGGGTATCCCATTTAACACTACATTTTAGATATAAACACATTTTGATTACAAATTGATTTAATATCAAGTATATTATGGATTCATGCACTCTATCACATAAACATGAACAACTTTTATTAAAGACGCATTTTCAAAATCCATAATTTTCAAGGTCAAAAGCACTTTTGAGCCAAATGTGTTCAAATCGATTATAAAAACAATTTTCATTAGTTCAAGTTTGTTTGCCCTTCTAATCATCAATATTAAAATCCTCTCTAATTTTTAAAGTTTGAACATGTAAAAACATTTTTGATTTGTGTGAAACTTTGAGCATGTAATCTTTGCAATTAATGAAAAATATTTCAAAAACAATTATGACAATCTAAACTATTATGTTTCATTTGTGATCTTTCAAACATACAAAAATACAATTTAAAGAATGTCCACTCACTTGGGTGGCTCCTTTGACTATGTTTTCACCCTTAAGTTGTCATTTTCAAAACCTATTTGATTAAGTGGCCCATTTGACTTGATAGTCAAAGAGGTCATATTAATTCATTCGATCAAAACTTCCATGGTTCATCACCTACCTAGATGGCTTTACTCATGTTGAAGCTTTATCTCAGTCAAGATGGACAAGCTAATCAAATTAACCATCTTAATGAACCATGATTTCTTGTAATGTCACCAAACTATATCTTACTAAAACTCTAGCCATCACTTGAAGCCTTAAAAGATCTTGCCATCAATGAAAATGGTGCATAAAACATAGTATTTTAAGTTTAGATAGTGGTTTCCAAACATCATTACAAGTTGAATTTTTAGCCATTATTGCAATGGAAGGAATGAAAGAAACTTGTGTGGGCTGAACAATAATGTGTTCAACTTAGGGTTCACTTAGGCTTTTAGCTCCCTATTATTGACCATCATTGACCCTCATGTTTAATATTTCAAAATTTTAAATTTCCCAGTTGAAAATCCATAAGTAAAATTACTTTGGAGTATTTTCTAAAACCTTACCAAGGTAACAAGGAAGGTCAATTTACCTTGCTTTCACCCCAAGTATTATTTTTATTTTTATTTTTTTTTGTGATCTACACAAAGTTCAAATTAATGTTTTTTGATGTGATTCTTGTGATCACTGAAAATAATGATTTGCATTGAGCTTGTTGACCATCACGTTCAATTTGCAATTTCAAATTGCTTTGAACTATCCAGTTGTTTTAAATTATTTTTGAACTTTTTTAAAGTCCAGAATTAATCAAATACATGTTTAATATGTTTTATAGAAACATATAATTTGTTTAAAGCTCAATTATTTAAAGTTCAATCCTTGTTGATTTATAATCATGTGAACTACCTTGACTATAGATCCATGGAACTTTGCAATTTCCATGGAACTTACAACACACATCATAAAGTTTTCTACCAAATTTGAAAATTATTGACTTTTTAATTCAAAAAGACTTATAATTTAAATTTAGAAAGTTGTGTTGAAAGGCACGCTTGAAAGTAACATGGTTAAAGGTCACTACACATTAAGAAGAGTAGTAAAATTTGAATTTAAATTTGCGTAAATTCTATAAGTCATTGAAGTCCAATGACGAGGTACATTGGACCTAGTTTAGGGGGAGTAGCTTTAGATTCCATTAGTGGTTGTCCTCTTGTATGACAATTCCATTTTGGATGATAATTTCATTTTGATATGGTTTCACGAGTTTCCTAATGTAATTGATACAAAAATAAAAATAAAAATTTCTCAATAGGGGAAAATGATTCACGTGGAAAATTTATATGATCACGGAATTTTGTTTTGATATTAATGTAGGATTCAAAGAACAGATGAAAATATATTAATGTTATGATCTTATGTTAGTTTGATTGTCACTAGTAATCCAAATAAAACATTGAAGTCCAAGATTGATTTTATGGCAGAAATCAAGTTACATTGATCCTGAGTAATCTCATACAGTAGACCTCAAATCACATTGGAGTCTGGACAATGGGTTGTAGAAGAACTGGAAACTTCAAAAATCAGATTGTGGAAAATAATGTAATACCACAATCTTGATCATGTCTCAGTGGTGTCTGACCTGTAGTGCTTTTTGATTGACATGAATGAATGCCGCTAAGTTTTGACGGCATCAAATTCCATTCTCTGTGCTGTATGTACAAGCAAGAAGTCAAGTTTCATGATGAAGCAGAACCTGAACGAAGCAGCAGCAGCTGGTCTGGCCCGGGGGGTTTTGATTCCGGCGAAACATGTTCTGTCCTGGAGCCAGAATGGCATGAGGATCAAACATGTGCTTATGTTGCACAAATGCAGTCCACTTCTCACACCCAAAATGTAGCTTCCACTGCTCTTCTTCAGTGTACTTTGGCAAGTAGTGTTTTCCATTCAGATCTTCACAAACTCTCAGGATTCTAGCATTCTCATCCAGCATGCTTTCAAGACCTGGCCCAGACGGCAGCGCGTTCCTCAGAAAGGCTACCAAGTAGAACACTTCTTCATCTTGCACCATTGCAGCTGTTCGCCTATCCCATCTATGTGCAACACAACAACCAAAAAAAACAACAACCCATTCTGAAGATCCAATCCCATGCCTACATTGAAGCTTTTTGCAACCATCAAATCTAAAATGCTAGAAATTCAGTATTATAGGTGAATGGCAGGTCACATCAGTTATTCTTCTATTGTTTTTGGGCTTGGGAATTTTGAAGCCCGAAAGCAACAGAATGCCCTCTGGACCTGCCATGATTCACCTGTTAAAAAACCTGAACTAATTTGAAATTGTGCAACAAGGTTATGCTTGGTAATATGTGCCTTCTTACCTACACCTACGACGAAAGTTATGCTTGGTAAGGTATGCCTAGTTATCTAGACGAAGGCTCTGCTTGGTGAGGAACCTCCAAATACAAAGGAAAAATTAGATCAGGTTTAGGGTTTAAAATGCAAGAAAAAAAAAAACTTGTCACGAGAATGAATTCACATTGTCTTACTTGTTTCGGTTCACTGGATAGACGAGAATGGGTCCGTCGTACTCCACAGGAACAAGTTGCTGGAACACCAAGGAGTCAAAAGTGGTCATAGAAGACGCAGGGATGAACATGTCTAGCCAAGGGTGCGGCACGTCCCACAGTTGCTGTGCACGCAAGCTCAGCTTCACATTGTGGACCCGGTTCAGAAACTTGAAGTAGGAGACGTCCGTGCTGAACAGGAGCTACCGGATGAAGCTCAAAGGAGCCAACATCTTCTTAACTCTCTGCAGGCACCACCAAAGGAACAACAAGAAAAAACACAACAGAGCTGAGAACCATCAAGTTCCAGGTTTCTAGCATCAGATCACTAACCATCATGCTGCTGCAAGTCTTCTTCTTCTTCCTCAGCGACTACAGAAGAAGATCATGAAGAGCAAAAGCTGATGAGCTCGGGTCTACGGGATGTTACAGCAGTGTTTTTACGTTCTCTAGAGCCGGACCAACATCTGCCAGGTTGTAACCAACGGCAGCTTCCAAGTAGTACAGCACGCTGGAAGCTGTTACTGCTGCAGGTAACATGCTACTATTCATGCCGCTCACAGCTTGATCTGCATCAGGCGAGAAAAGGACCGATTTCAAGCCATTGATCGGGTCTTGGTTGTTCATCACCACAAGGCCTTTGATGTAGTCGAAGGTGTGAAGCTGATCCTCCATCTAGGAGATCAGCATCTCCTGGTCTCGTCTGAAAACCTCGAAGTCCAAGTACATAGCTCGAATCCATCTCACCTGCAGCAGCAGCGAAGATCAATATACAGAAACAACAAACTAGGATCTCAGGACTCATGATTTAAAGGAACTATTCCTCATGATGCGCATTGCAGAAGATTTCTTCAGACACAAGATCAACAGAGCTTAGACTAAATTGATGGTGAAGAACAGCAGCAAGCAGCAGCTTGAGCTACAGTACAGTATACTATTTTCTGAGGTGCAGGCACAAGGAGAATGCGGGCTTTGGTGATGATGCCGAATTGTCCCAAGCCGCCGAAAACTGCAAAGAAAAGCTCAGGCTGCTTGGTAGCGGAACAAGTGACGATCTCCCCCTTGCCTGTGACCACTTCCAGTTGCAGTACGCTGCTGATTTGAGGACCATGGCGGAAAGTCTGCCCACCCACGCCTACGTTGGAGAGAGTGCCACCCACAGTGACGTGGAGATAATCGGTCCAGGAATTGGGTGCCAGTCCTTCCTTCAGCGTGGCTTGCAGCACATCCACCCAAAGCTCCCCGCTGCTCGCTTCCACGAAAGGGAATGCACAATCCTCGTCCCTGTATGGCATCACCTTTATAATCCCCTTCATTTTGGACATCTCGATCATGACTCCCTTGCTGCAACAATCTCATGCATCATGTTAAGCTGCAATCTCGAAGACCACCCTCCTCACTTATCAACTCAAGCATGACAAGCTGTTGATGGTGATCAGCGGAATCCAACAAAAAAGAAACCGAGACATACTTGGGATTGTCCATTAGTGGAATGGCTGACGCCTTTGGCAACAACCGTGAGATAGGTGGAAGAAGAAAATGCCAATGCTCGAACGAGTTCAGCAATCTTGTGAACAGAAGTTGGGTGTAGAACTGCAGCTGCCTGCAAGTGCTTGATGTGACCCCAATCGCGCGAAACCGCTACAGCTGACGAGAGATGGAGCCCGTTTTGATGAAGAAGCTGCAAAATATTGGAGTCCGCTCTTTCAAGCGCCGAAGACGCCAACTGCTCCACACCAACTCCTTGCATGCAGGACCCATGAGGGACCTCTCCGAAAATACCCACAACCACCACCACCACCACCACAAAAACAACAACAACAAAAGTCCACCACCACCACTAACAACAACAACAACAACAACACTAAATGAAGTTCTTGTGTCCACCACCACCACAACAACAACAACTGAAGTTCTTGTGTCGACAACGACCACCACCTCCACCACCACAACAACAACAAAAGTTCTCGTTGTGTTTTATGGTAGAATTCTAGTTGTCGAGACTACATACTAGTGTCCATGCAGGGTGGATGGCTCCAGGCCACCCTCAAGGCAATGCTTTAAATGCTGGACCTCTATTACATAGATAAAATGCTATTTTAAGAGATAAAAACTCAAGTGAACTCTAAGTGCTCAATTGGAAAAGGTGGAAGTAGGGGGAGGTAGGCAGCCAAACTTTAATGCACTATAAATAGGAATAAAAAGGGAATTTTTTGTTGTAATATTCCCTTTTTCCCTGAAAAAATCCCCAATTTTTTAAGAAAGGAAAAAAATTGAAATTTCAATTTTAAGCCACATTTTGGACTTTGCTTTTTAATTTGGTAGCATTTTAAAAACTAGTTCTTTTACCATTAGACAAGTTCTAAAAACATTTCACCATTTAATGCTAAATCTCTTTTTGGATACTAACCAATAGTACAACATCAAAAAATTGAAAAAAATATCATTAGTTGGAACCTACCTTTCTTTTTACTCGCAAAATTTTGCCAAAAAGCAAAATTTGAAAATTTGAAATTTGAAGATGAATTGATTTTGGATGGTTTTAATTGCTCAAAAGCAAAAAAATTGAAAATTGAAAATTGCCATGTTAGTATATTTGGTTTAAGAAGGATGATGATTAAAGATTTGCATCGTACTTTTACTAAATCTTCCTATGGATGATTGCCAATTTGGCTACAAACCCAAAAAAAATCCTAAAAACACATGTTAGGATTTAGAACTGATGAACGAATTTTTACATCATGCCAAAAAAAAAGTGGAGGTGCAAATGATACAAAGGATTTCTTTTCTGAAAATGGGCTCACATGAGTGTGAGGGAAAAATTCCTTGAAGTCACATATTTAGACAATAGGAACTCCAACAATTTGCCAAAATATAGGATGAGTCCTAAAGTTTTCTAATTTCCTCTAAATGGAATTTCAATAGCCAAATTTGGCCAAGTCTTCTTGTGGATGATTGCTAACCCAACTACCTCACAAATTTTGGATAAACAAAAGAGTTGTCAAACTTTAGTGTTATGTGGGTATCAACTTTTGGTCTTCCTAAATGGGGTTTTTAAAAATATCTTCATACTAGGCAAGTATTGGTATTATGTACTTTTAAAAAACTTTCATACCAGTCTCCGGTAGTAGTATTAGGTTTAAGGTTGGTCTCTGCATTGCATGGTATAATGCATGTATGAACTAGTTTTGGGCGATTCTTTGAATATTTTGAGATGGCAAATAAGTCCACGGTATATACCCAAGTTCATAATTGGTAGATATATATCCCAAATTTTAAGAATGCCCAAAATGGGTTGAAGGATGGTATCCCTCAAGTCATACCCAATTAGTATGCTCTTCATTATCAATATCATAAACCTAGGTTTACACCCTACACACTAGTGGTAAAAATGGCTAGATTCACACAAGGTCTTGAAGAAAATAAACTAACCCTACTACTATCCCATTGCCACAAAAAGAATAAAATAATTCAAAAAATGAGTTGGCCAGTCATGTGTCATGGAGGGGGTAAATGTGTTTAGATACATCATTTTATTTTAGGGAATAAATATATATTTGAAATGTGGTTTCAAATTGCCTCCGATGGAATAAGGAGGTTAGTTTGACCCCTTGATTTAAAAAGATTAAAATATCCTCCATGATTTAGGTGTCATCTTAATATTATGTCATATAGCTTTTCCACCTTGTTTAAATTGAACAGCTCAATATAAGGTCAAATTAATGTCATTATACTATTTATATATCCCTTGTGTGAAAAGCACACACAATTTAATTTAATTTACTCTTTTAGCTCAAATATCATAGTTACTTGGCCATTTCAACACATTTCTGTTGAATAATTAATTAATTTTGAAATTTTCATTTCAACAAATGGAATATTCCTAAATATTCACTATTATCCTTCACAATATTTTTTGATTTGGAAGAAATATTTTTTGAAAATTTCAAAAATTCTGAAAATAATATAATTAGTGTCGAATTGACCAAGGTAGTAGGGTAATTTTAAGCCCCAACCCCAAGAGGCTTAACTAGACCAAAAATAAGAACCCTAGAAGCGAGGGGAATTATTCTTGACCTAAAACCAGTCCAAGTTCAGCTCTATGAACCACTTTTAGATGAGAGTTTAATGGCCGAGGGTTTGATGCTAGAGCAACTCCATTCAGAACAATTGAAACAATTAGGAACCTTGAATCCTTGAAACATAGATCGTGTGAACGTCAATCATTCAACCTTTCTATTTTCTTCAACATCCTTTTAGTCTACATACCTTGCACTAAAAATATTTGATGTTGTCTGTAGAACTATTACATAACAGCTGAACGTGGGACAAAACGTGCTTCTTCCAATGGCAAAAACAAAGTATGTCCTTGATTTCCTCATCTCAAGCAATTCAATTTTATCTCATAGGATAGGAAAACAAGCAATTATGCACGAAAACAACAAGTCAGAATCACGTTCTACTAAAAACCTTATTTTACAATTGATATAGAATATGTGGGAATGTCCTTACACAGAAACCTCTCCACAATGTGGAAGTAAAGTTTCATGCATATATCGATTTGACATAAACCTCACAACTAGAGCATTGAACTAGAATTAAAGTTTCTACATTTTGGTCTAGCTTTTGGAGTTTAGTATAGGTTCATGAAGAAGCATTTAAGTGAATGCATTAGAAGTAAGGATTTTAAGGTCAATGGACTAAGGTTTTTCTTGAAGTGTGATTGATTGCAGGGGATATCCACATGCAAACACAAATGAAATGATCTAATGGTTGCAAGATTGTTAACTCCATATCTCACACAACTGAAGATTTGGTGGCCACTAGATCATTCACAACATTAATTTTTGCGAGCGCAACGATCTAGTGGCCACCAAATTGTTCCAAGCTCAGTAATTGAAGACTTATTGATCTAGTGGCCACTAAATCAGTACCATCACTAGAGCAAAGGGACGTAACAACTTGGTGACCACTAGATCATTGCATGGTTAGTATTGGAAAACTAAACGATCTAACTGTCATTAGTTCGTTACTAACGATAGTCCTCGAGGACATAACAATTTGGTGGCCACCAGATTGTTACCAATTGTCATTCTCATAGATATAATGATTTTGTGGCCACCATGTCATTATTGGTGTAACTCCATGGAAATTTAATTAGCTAATGGCCATTAAATCAATAGTAGTTCAATTCCTCAATAACGATATGGTGACATTAGATCGTTACATAATTGTTAATTTAAAACATAATTATTTGATGACACAATGATCTGGTGGCCACCATATTGATACCTATAACACTCTTCAAGGGAATGACATTTTGGTGGCCACTAAATCATTACCAACGTCACTTTTAAAGGACTTAACGATTTGGTGGCCCCCATATCGTTAAAATTGAGATACAATGTGGATGTAATTATTTAGTGGCCATAAGATCCAAACAAGGGTAATTAATCATGTACAAAATGATCTTGTGGCCACCAGATCATTTCTTGGGTCACTAATCAAATACGAAATGATCTAATGGCCACTAGATCGTTATGAGGGTTACTCATTGAAATTGGATTGTCACTTCCTTCATTATTAATGAAAATAATGATTTAGTGGCCACTATATCGATTTGAATGCGATAGATAATGATAGTCATCTAGTGGCCAACATATTATTTATTTTGGATTTGGGTACAAAAAATGCATCTAGTGCCCACTAAATCATTATAGATTTGTGGAAAAGTTATGAAACATTTAATGGCCACCAAATCATTTCTCCTTTAAGGAGATATGGTAGCTTAATGAATGGGGATAGGAAATATTGTCATTTGGTGGTCGCCAAATCGTCTTTTTTATTTTTCTATTGTTCAAACAACTCATTCGTCCATGTTGCAGTAATCTTCATACTCACCTCTTCACCAAAATCTTTGGGGAGAAACAAGAATATGGATGTCGGCATCTAGATGTTAGACAAGGAGGTAAACAGGTGAGGTATTGAGTTGACGATGGAAATGCTACATATTGAATGGTGCTTCCAATTCAAGAAATGGATGGACCTTGACAATGTGAAATATGCGCATGTTGTCAACTTCAAGGCCTACAAGGATAATCCGTAGAGGTGGTGGTCTTCCTTTCAATTCCATTCTCTACATCACAAGTTGGGATCATTTGCGAAATTTCAAAGATGGTCGATAGCTTGCACCCAAAAAGTTGTGAAAGAGGAAGGTTCTGGGTTGTAAAGTTCCCCAATAGGATAGCTAGGCTAGTACACCAAATGTAGGACAAGATGGTGACTGTGATAGCCATCCAAAAGGATAATAGAATGGCAACAACTTCTGAAGCAACTCAAATAGACATTGAGGGCTTTCCAATGATTAGGGCTCCCAAAAAGCAAAAAAAGGAGGCCACAATAGAGGAAAAAGGGGAGAAGACGATTGACAACCTCATCATGAAGAAATATCCCAAAGGCTTTGATGAAACTGAATGTAAGCATGTCAATTAATCAATTAGGAACAAATGTTCAAATTGCTTCCCCCCTGGAAACAAGCCCGTTGAAGGGGTACAAGTTCATGTGGATAGATTCTTGCCTCCTCTTGGGAGAATTGTGTACCGCCCACTAAGTGATATACACAAGAACGAAATAAAACATTGAATTTTGATGTTTCATTACATCAGTAAGCAATGTCCAATTTTTGTTACTTTTATTGATCCAAATGATCCAACTAACATTCTAGAAACAAAATCAAGAAATTGGTCTACTCTTTCTAGTTTGATGTTTTTTTATTATGGGTGGACAACATACAATCGAGGTTGTGAAGGTAAATTTCATACTATAGATTCTTGTTGTTGATTCCCCACCCACTACTCCAGTAGTCTTGTTCAATTTCTCCAAGCTAATTCATTGATTTATTTCCTTAGGAGATATTTGTGATGGAAGATGTCAACAACAACATACACGAACGATTCAAGGTTTTTGGTATTGTAGTTGTCTAGAATCTTGATTCCATAAAACTTTGCAAGATCTTGTTAATCCTCAACAATCAAAATACATTGAAAAACTTAGTCCTTTCATATAGGGAAAATCTCTAACACACATGAAAAATATGGATTAAGTTCTGCCAACTAAGTCCAAAACTTGGACAAGATAAGAAAACTCAATAAGGCAAGGTTTTATGAAAATCATTTTCGCATGAAATCAATGTTGAATGATTGCTTGAGGGTGGCAATGATCAAATGTGCTTTATTGGTTTTTTGCAAAACTTTGAGGTGTCCTTCACAACTTTGTTCGTAGTTTGGTATGTCAATCTTGCTGCTTCAAACATGTTCTATGAAAAGTGGAAGGAAATTTTGTTGTGGTGGGAGTAGGGAAAGATATTGGACAGTCACAAAAAATTACCTTCAAGACCATAGCCTATGGGAAATTCAACATTTAATTGCCTTGTGGGGCTAAAGGAGTTTCACATGGTGAAGCTTGCGCATGGTTCGAAAGCACACGAAATTTTTTAGTAGGATCAGCCTACAACAGGAAGGAATCCGCACCTTTTGACAATGATAAAGTTTTGCTACAACGTTAAGAAAAAGAGGGTGATTTGAAATGAAATCATGGTTTTCCATAAACATCCTCATCCAATAGCACAAAGTCCACATCCTTACATTGAAGAGATGTGGAAAAAAATGAAATTACAACATAAGTACAACAAGGTATTGTTTGCGTTACTAGAGAGGATGTTAAACGATGATTTTTTCAAAGGAAAGATTCATATGAATCCATCCAAGGATCCTCCTTCTGTTGAATTTAACAAGGTTCTCAAATAGCATATTTCAAAGTTTGCTAAAGGAAACCCACATATGGGCCATGTGTGCCTTGAAGTTGCAATATAGGGTGGATCTACTATTGGAATTTGACATCCTTAAGGACGTTGTGGAAAGCTCCTTAAGGAATGTCGATTTCCTGAACCATAAGTTAGGGAGGACATTTGTTGTGTTTTTGATAACAAATTCTTTAAGAAAGGACCTAAACATTTGCTCTTTAATAAATTGGAAGAATGTTTTCTCGAGCTTGTTATCCATGAAGGTTAGCTTCAAAGCAATTGTCTATATTTGCAACCAAATTTTTTTTAATAATTTGGTCGTCACATTATAGGAAAAAAACTTCATGGACGACATTTTTATGGAGTACAGATTCTACTAGGTTTCCAAGTAAGAAGTTTCTTTCTATTGAGGTCATTGGGCTTGTGGATGAACCTTCCACTTTTGGTATATGCTTATTTTTTTCCTTCACAAGAAAGAAAATATGTGCATGTAAACATTTTGGCATCAAGGCGTCTTCAACATGGGTCCCTGTCTATGATTTTCCATTTTCGAAACAAAAGAGGTTATATAAGTTGGAACTCAAGCCGGACACGATTCAACTCATTTTGCAACCACTTCTACGTGGTGGAATGGCGTGTCTAAATATCTTCGGTGGTGGAATATTAACATATCTATGCCTAGTATGTTCTCGTGAATCCCAAATCTATTTCCATGTTTCAAGGTTTATTAGCCATTTTAGAGTCTGAACTAGTATCAATGGAATGTGTAAGAGAAGAAGGTTCGGGTTCTTGAATTCGTTCCCATGAACTTGCTCAACAAGGTTGAAGAGATTGCAATGACTAATCAATGATTCTGTATATTACAAACCCAATGCCCCTTGCAATTTGTGCTCTACCTTCGCTTGCAAGTGCTGAACAACAATGGTTGAGTGCAATTTTTTTTTAATAAGATCATGAAATATTTATTGCTGCAAGAAGGAAGAAAACCAAGAGGAAACATGCTCGTGGGTTGTTATTACTAAGATAAACACAAGAACAAATAGTGGTCCTATGTCGATCCCAAGGAGTTCTTAGTCTTGTGTGGCTAGAAAGAGGAGAATGATAAACGATGAGCACCCCTCCAGTGATATATCGTCACGACTTGACATCTTCTCTATGAAACTATTGCAAATGGCCACTATTACTAGGGAGGACAATGTTGAGGATTTAAATGATGATGATATTGGTATAGAGATGAACAAACAAGTTCCTTTTGAAGATGAGCCCACTTTAGACTAGATTAAACTACGACTAACGGCTCTCTTCATTAGGCATTGTACAATTCTTTTAAATTATGAATACATTTACATAGGATATTCTTTCTTAATTTAACTCTAAACTGTAAATTGCATCTGGTGGCCACTAGATAGTTTCATATGTTTTTTTTTTGTTTTTCCACTAGCAAATATTCTACATCTAATGGCTAATCAAATGTTTTTTTAATGTTTCCGTAATGGCCACCAAATTGTTGTATCTCAAGGCCACAAGATAGGTTTGTCTAGTAGACCTATCTAGTGACCTCCAGATACAACGATTTGGAGGCCACTAAATATAATGACATATCTGGGGGCCACCAGATAGGTCAATCTTATGGCCACCAAATCAACCTATTTAATGGCCACCAAATCGACCTATTTGATGGCCACCAAATCAACCTATTTGGCGGCCACTAGACTTGCAAGTGGTTGAAGAATTCAAAAAATACAATTGTAGAGGATTATGATTCCTTCCTCAACGTTTTTTTTTCGAAGTTTTGTCTTCTTTTCACTTGGTTTATTTGGAATTCTAGTTTGGTTGAATTCTCACCCTTTTCTACTTTCTATTTGTAGGTGAAAGTGCATTTGGGTCCGATGATTTGAGTGAATACACATTTGAAGACTCGGATGATTGGGATAAGCTTGGGTCTATTTTTGGCCTTGATGGAATTTGAAAGACAGTTGTTTAGTTTTGTGGGCAATTGGATAGGAGTGAATTGCATTGGAAAAGGCATGCAAAAAGGCAAGAAAGATGGAGGCGACTGATGTCGTCTTTAGTCCAACCTTCACCTCATCGAAGTTCTAGATCCCCACCTCACTTTCCACTTGCAACTCTCCCATCCTTCGAGCAATTGGTCCCAACATGGCCCCATTCGACCCTTGTGGGATTTGATGGGGCTAGAGTTGATACACTTCCAAGAGTTTTCCATGAATCTGTCAAGCAAGATAATGAAAAAGAGCTTGCTCTCGGAGTATTCAAATCTCCTCCTCTTATAGATGCAGAAGACACAAAGGTGAGTCCTTTGCACGTGATTTTCAATTTGAAAGGGGTCTTTGTTGTGAAGGACTATTTCAGAATTAATCACCTCTTGCCTCTACCATTTAACTTAGTTCAGGGTCCTACCTTACTAGGCAAGAACATTGTTCCTAAGCTAGTTTTAAAGGAATTCCTCGTTAGGTGTTTAGAATAGTTTACCATCTATTCCATTTGCCAAGATGAATGTTTATTTGAAAAAAATAGCAAAAGAAATGGGTATTAAGATCGATCCACAAAGGATTATGGGTCCAGATCTATGCAAGATTAACAAACACTTTCTGTAGTTTCCCATCAAAATAGGTCATTATCATGTTGATTGTTTCATTCATGATAAATTAATTTATCATAAAAACCTTTTTGATTTCTTCCTTCGGTATCCTAATATTCACCTTGGAAATACATTGTTGGTAGATAGTACGCCTTTTAGAACATGCCTAAATCCGCCCTTAATGCCATCTTTGTTGAGTCCTATGAATACACGCTAAAAGAGGATAGTTATTTAATGAAGATTTTTTCCCCGTAATGATTCCATAATCTAGGCTTAGTATTCCCACCTTTGTGGAGCTCTATCCTTTCGGTGCCATCAGAAGTCTCAAAGAACATGATGTTAGATTCTCGACATTGTTCAAAAAATGCACAATGGCCTACTCTGCCAATTTCTATAAAAATTATTTTACATCCATAGAAAAAGTAATCCAAATATTCTCTTTTTCTCCTTCCTTGTAATGTTTTTTTGGATTTTCCAATCTCCTTGATTTATATGGTCAATCTATTTTCAGACTTTCACAACTACTATTTGTCTTTTTTTAAAAAATTATCGGTGCATTATTTATTGAGGAAACGAAAGATAAGGTGTCGCCAAATTCACACACTGTTGATGAGATTCCACCAGCTTCAAATTTCAACTCCCAAATGTTTTAGGTGAAAGATGTGGAGTTGCCAAATTCACATGTTGTTGAAATTAACTTGGATGAGGTTCCATTGACTTCAAGTTTCAATTTTGTAGTCCCTCATTCACTTGTAGTGGAGTCGAGTCCATTTCATGTGATTTTCGATTTAAATGGAGTTCTACTTGCAACATGTTTTGATAAAGGTTCTCGCATCGTCATTTTCCATCCTGGATTGAAAGAATTCTTTGAAAAATACCTTGCCCAATTCCAAGTGTATAATTGGTTTGTAGCCCAACATCACAATATTTATAGTTATTTGGATCAAATCTGGCACAAAACACAAATCTCTATACATGCTTCTAGAGTGTTTGATTAGGAGTTTTGCATGTGAAATTTAGATTTCTTCCCGAATAAACCTAACAAGCCAATTTTTCACAAGAACCTTGATGTTTTTTAAAAATTTATCCTTACTTTCATGATGGCAACACATTGCTTGTAGACGATATGCCATACAAAAACATGTTTAGCAACCCATATAGTGCCATTTTTTTGGAGTCCTTTGATGGCCTTTATGGGGAGGATCAATATTTGTTGGGGTATTTCTCCCTTATTTGGAAAATCTTCATTTGTCCAGATACGATGTTCCCACCTTTGTTGAACACAATCCCTTTAGTAAGATTAGATGTATTGATTGAGATAAGCCAAGACCTTTTAAAATGTTATTTGTGAAATGTAGTCAAACTTGCCAACCCATTTTCTACAATAGTATGAAATTGAAATTGAAACAAAAAATAATTTATTGATTGTTCATCTTCAAATTTTGTTTGTTTGAATATTTCAAAACTTTCCTTTTGATAAAATTTATTTAAAATATTTAATTTTATTACATAAATGTTGTTTGTATTCTTTATTTTTAAAACATCTGGTTTTGGCATGGTGGACCCTAGGTTGGAATTCGCACTCCTGCCACCATCTAGTGGATGCCAAGTCTTCTCGAACTTGGTGGCCACCAAGTGCTCTCCTTCATCCACCTTGTGGCCGTCAAATCATGATTTGTGTGTTTTTAATCTATGTTCCTATCATCCCTGGTCAAAATTATCCTTCCATATTTTGAATATCAACTTAATTCTTATAAATTCTGAGTTGGATGAACATTTCCTACAACAAGGATCAAGGCTTTCATTCATTTTTAATTTTTTTTTTGCTTTAATGTCGCAACCCTAGCTGTGGGTTCGAAACCAAGGTAAAGGCTTATAAAGGTGTGGGCCAAAAGTGAAGCTCAAGAATCACATTTCATGTTCCCAAGAGTGTAGGAGAGTGTGAAGGAATAAATTCACACACTCCCAAGTGGGCTCCCACTTTGGGAGTTGGAGTCTTAATGGACTCTTGAATCTTCAGAGAGTGATTGTAGGGGTCAAAATTCATTGGATTGAAAAGTTCCTTATACCATTGGAAAGCTCTTGGAACGTAGATGTCTAAAATGGGCTCTCACGTCCCATTTGGGTACTTAAAACATAAATATGGCCGAAAGAAGCACCAAAAATCAAAGTGCCAATTTGACTCCCAACCACTAAAAGTCAAGAATCTCCCTGATTTACTTATGTGTGGGTGGCATGCAACATATCATTGAAAAGCTCTCGACGAGGGCTACAACTTTACTTTAGACTTCACCTCAATTAGAGGTCTATATAAGAAGTTATGGGCCTCCAAAGTTGCAAAAGTCCTAATTTCAAAAAAATTACGGCTCCCAAATTGGGAGTCTTGAGACAAAATGACATTTGGATGTAGGCCCCGTGGCCAAGCACAAAGAATACTATAAGGGGGAAGGTGGTGGCTTCCCCCAAGTCCAGGCCGTGGTGAATCTTGTGAATCCATGTTTACATGTGGCTTATATGTGCACCAAAAATGTTCTAACTATGCACTAACCAATTTGTTGTTTGGTTTGTGCAGGTCCATGTGAATAATTGACCCACTTCTCACTCGTCCTAGTCCCCATCTTGGAGCTCCAACACACCCTTCTACCCCTGAAGTGCTACAAGCGAAGAAGTGTACTTCAACTTTTTATCCTTCCATTGTTTTCACATTTGGACTCGCAGTTGAGTCTTTCAAGGAGTTTGGGGGTGTGTATCTAACTTTTTTTTTAAAAAGTAAGTGCATGATGTTTTTTTTTATAATGTAAAAACGTGGATTCGAACTTTTCGACCTTGATCTGGCACAACTAAAAAGCCTTTCATTTTCAATGTCAATGGTGTTTTTTGCTACTTTCCAAAATGTGCCCTTCTTTAAGTGGATCGATAAAAAATTGGGAAAATTTAAACATTTCCAAGTTGGAAATTCATGTTGGAATATAAGATTTCATTTTTTGAGCATTTGAACAATTTTACACTACTATTTGGTCATGTATGTTGTTAGAAAATGTCCTTGAAATTCTACCTTTGTTGATGCCCAAAACTTTTGTCGATCAATTTGTGTGTATTTGGGGATGTGAACAATGCACTGCAATAGTGGGTCAATTCACACATTTAATTTACTATTATTTGAAGGACTTGGATCAAGTTCACCTTGCTTGTAGAGGTCTATCTTATGGGCATGGAGATCAAACATTGTTCATTGATGATGAGCCTAGCAAGGCCCTTCGAAATCCAAAATGAAACAGACTTTTCCTTGAACCATCTGGAGGATGTGAATTATCCAAGAACGAGGTGTAATGGTTAGACCTTGCTTCTTGGTTGTGGCCACTATTGAAAGGTTTGCCCTATGCAAAGACAATTTATGCCCATTTCATAGTCATTATGCAATTTTTGAAATATTCGTTCAATTTTTAATATTTGTTTTATTTTTGGTTTAAGCAATTTGAAGGAAGTTCAAATAGGGATTTAACGATATCCCAACTTCCTTTAGGTAACATCCTAAGTAAACCCTAAACCCATCCTTATTTCAATTATGTTTTCCATGTCTTTCATTTCACATTTGATATTTTTTTTTATAAATTTATTTTGATGTTTGTAGTTTTGGGGGAATTTCAATTATTCATTTCTATTTGTATTAGATTCCGGTCTTTGTTTGCAGATCATGTGAAGTGCGAACCAATAGAAAATCATGCTATCAACTGGGTTTTCTTTTTAGAGAGGTGAAGGATGCAATTGCATATTTAACTCTTGGTCTAAAAGGTTAAAACGCTTCCTCAATTTTTGGTTGCTTATAGAATGGAATTTTAGTTTCAATAACTCATATTTCGAAATCCTATAAGGATGGCAAGATAGTTTTTGATATTCAATTTATTTGTATAAAATCAATAAATTAGTAATCATTGTTTTTCGTGCATTTAAAGTTTACTTTGGTTGTGACTCCAATGGGTGAAATTCATATTTCATATTAATCATTAAATATGTTTCTTTCTTTTTTGTCATAATAAGCAATTCTTTTTTACTCAAGGTTACATGTTGAATGTATATGTCTTAATACGTTTCCAGTTAGGTCTATCATACCCATTGGTGGCCACCAGATGATTTTATTTTCTAATAAATAATTTTTTCAATTGTTTAATACCTTATAAGCTTTTCTGTTGAATGGTCCACCAATGGTTTATGAGATACATTGACTTTAGGTATTTTAAATTCTTTTGTTGATACTTTGTAGAATTCAATGACATAAAATTAATAGATATTTCAAATTGTGTTTTTTGATTTTGCCATTGAATTGTTTACTTCATGATGTTCTGCACCCCTTTTTTTATGGTCTTCTAGTTTTTCAAATCTGGTGGCCACCAAGTTTATATATTGTCATGAATATTAATTGTTTTCATGGTGGGAAAAATTTATTATGCAAATTTTGTCGTTTCAATATTTTGATTGCTGCCCACTAGGTTGAAGATGTTAAACTCTCAAAATTCATGTTTTTATTTTTGGACTTTTTAAAAATCTAGAATGAATTAAATATGTGTTATATGGGCAAGTTCTTGTAAGAAAAGAACCTAGCATTTGGAACACACTTTTTAGCAAAACATATGTAGGCCAAATTAGGAGGCATATAATCAATTTCCATCCTCAAATATCCAAGTTCTTCATAGACTACAAGTAGACAACCATCCATAAAAACAATGTGGCATGTGCCTTCTTAGACCTTGTAATAAAAGTAAATTATGCAAATACATTTGTCGAAAAACCAAAACATTGGTTGACATAATCCAATGGTTCACATAGTGACTCAAAACACATGATGTTATTTGATTGAACAGGCTAGAAGAGATAATAGAGCTAATTGACAATTTTTGAAAACTCAAGGGCATTCAAAATTATTCAAACCATTCAAGGGGGGAAAAAATTGCATACATTTTTTGCATACATTTTTCCTTCATGGCTAATATCCAAATTAACATAATAGGTAAATTTTTACATAAGAAAAGAACCTAGCATTTGGAACACATTATGCCTGGAAGATATGTAAGCCCCAAGAGGTATGCAATCTATTTCCATCTTCAAATATCCAAGTTTTTCATATAGAATAAACATAGAACATTATACATAAAGACAAATGTGACATTCACCTTCTTAGATTTTGCATCAAATGATTTTGTAATCAGCTATAGTCATAATCGGGGTTTCCTAGAAAGAACCAGTACTCCAAGATTTTAAAGTCCTTTTTTACAAAGAAAACAATTTAAACCAGTTTTGACTATGTAACCCATGTAATTTTAATTAGATGTACTTGAAAACATTTCAATATTTTGTACAAAAAGATTACTTCCAGCATTAGTTTACATCTAGATTTTCATATTTGTTTGAAAACACACTAAATAATGTTCCTTTAATAGCCCTTAAGCTTGTAGCTTGAAAATATTGAATGGTGATAGGGCAATATGTTACATTAAAAAATTTGGACAATGTACATGGTATCATTTTTATGCCATTTGATATCTAGCAACAATTTGTGTACATGGTTTTAATTTGGTGCAATTTGACATAAATATATTAATCCTTTTGATTCCTATATTATGTTACAGGTGTTATGACCAAGGACTAAATTGATTTTCTAGGAATCTTAAGGACATTAATGTGCACCAAGTTTTTAATTTTAACTATCATTTTGTTTATTACAACTCATATAACTCATTGTGAATCTTGAATTTAAGATCTAATATAATTTTAAAAATAGTTCATAGTTGAATTTTGTGAATTATAATCCTTGGCATGTGACAGTCCTTTTTGGGTACCCCGATTATGACTAGAGCCAATCACATTTATAAAAACACCAAAATATTGGTAGACATAATCTAGTGGTTTACATAGTGATTCAAAGCACTTGATGTTATATGATTAAACAAGTTTATAAAAAAAAATAGAAACTAATATTTAAGTTATATAAGATTAAAATTTTAAATTAGGACTTTAGAACAAGAACCTGGGGGATGGGATGAACTCCATTTGGTGGCCACTTGATTTAACAAATTTGTGATCATTTTGTACACAAATGTCATTTAAATGCATGTATTAGTAAGCTTATTGTAAACATGAGAATGTCACCAAGAATTCCTAAAAAATAACATCAACATGTATACATTGTGTTTAATAAAGGAGGGGAATAATGGTGAATATATGACACATTGTGCAAAAAACCAAAGTTTGACAAATGTTTAAATGATGAAAGAGTATATTTGTGAGAAAATAGATGTTGTCACAACATATTGCAAAGTGCAAATATACTATAAAAATGAGTTATTTATAATTACAAAACTTCATGAAATACTTAGTTATGTATTGAATATAAATTGATTCTACCATTTCAATTACAATTGAAAAGTTTGATTCATGTGATTTCACAAAAAAAATTATTTTATATGTTTATCAAAATGCTAAATGATTTTTAAAAAAAATACCTCTAAACTAATACAAAATGTACCCAAAAAATAAAACATTTTTTCGCTTAAAGTGACCCCCTACAATGTGCTTTCACCCTGTACTTAACTATCCACAAAACAATTTGTGTATGTTAACCACCATTCCCAACTTTCACAATATAAATATATGTTTAAGGTCCAAATTTTTTAAGAAATCTATCCATTTTTTAATGTGATCTAATATAATGAATCATAGTTTTCAAAAATCAAAACCCAAATGTGTTATAATCTAGAAATTTGTGAGCAAAAAGGAGAAATTATGAACATAAAAAAATAAAATGACAACTTTTCAACCCTACTAATCACTAAAAAGCCAAAAAAAATACACATCCCCTTTCCTACCCCCCCTTCACTACCTAATTTCACCTTGTCATTCACTCACATTTAGTAGAAGATACTCCAACAATTTTGATAGTTTTTTGAATTGCAGTTGTAACAAATATAACCCTCAAATTTTCTAATTTTACATCTTCAGATTTTCTTGTTTTCACCCACATAACCATCACACTATTTCATCTATTTCATTTGCAAACACACATTCTCATCAGTAATTTAAAAAGAATGACAGTTTTGCAAAATTGAAAGTATTCGAAGAAAATTGATTTTTTTTGAAATTATAAAGCAAGATCACACATTAAAACTAATTTTTAAGATTTAAAACATCAAGACTATAAATATCATATCAATGTTTTTCAAAAACTAGTATAATACAAAGTTAAATTTAATGAATTCAAAAATTTCAATAAACACAAATACTCAAACAAAATAAGAGGCATAGTTAATTTATATAAATCAATTATAAGTTCATATTTTCCATATTTAATATTGACAAACGTATAAATATTTCATATATAATTCCAACATCAATATAAATGAAAGACATCATTTAGACATTAATAGATTTGAAATGCCATTGAAAAATATTTTTGAATTTTAAATGTTTGAATATTTCATATTTATCACGTGATCCTGATTTTATTTTATTTTTGAATTTTATAATGTAACTACACTTAATATAGTCATCTATAAGATGTATACACCAAATTGATTACAAGTTGGTTTATAACTTTGATAATATGTTTCTTTTGGTTACAAGATAAAATTTTATACCCACAAAAAAATATTAATCAGTGTAGTGCATTAAGAAAATATTCATTCAATGTATCCTTACATGTTCCATAAATGCCCACATATTGTCAAAAAATTAATATAAAACAATGAATGTTCAAAATAACATGATTACAATTACAATCATTTTAAAGATCTTGCCCCGGAATTGGTTTAGGCATTACTTTTGTGAATTTCTTAAAATGTTGCATTGGAATTGGTTCAAGTGCTACTTTTATATATTTTGAAAGATCTTGCCCCAAACTTTTAAAGATCTTGCCACTTTGACATTGGCATGAAAAAATCCACCATCGATCTAACAAATTTTTGAAGAGTAACTCCCTTGGGCCCTCGCCCCCACAAACTTCTATTTATTGCTCCCAAATTTGCCCACCCCCCCGCCATTGGAGACATTTGGTCTTCAAACTTGAAACTACTTTTAGAACCTGCAAAATTACCAATGAAATTTACAATTACACACATTAATATTTCTTTTACTAACAAAGTTTTGCCAAATTTCAATCTGAAAAGTGGGTAAAAAATATGATTTTGACCCATAAAAGATTTTTCATGAAAACATTTGATGCAATTCATCAAATTTTGAAAGGAAAAAAAAGTCCAAATCACCATATTTGATAAGTTTTGATAGGTAGCCAAGAAAATAGAAAGATTTTTTTTTTAAAAAAAAAATTACTTCAATATCTAGTATGTAGCCAATAAGCCTTGAGCAAAAAAATAAAAACCCCAAGCTCAAAGTTTGAAACCTCATGCAAAAAGCTTTTAAAATTGAAGGCTCTAAAATAAAATGAAAAAAAATCGATTCCAAATTATTGAAATGTATTCTGTGATGTTAAAATATTATGGGAATCAATCATTCAATAGCCTTGAGTTTAAATCCATGGTCCAATGGCCTTTTGTCTATAGGTCCCTATAAGGTGTGTTTACACATTCAAATTGGCCATGTATGTGTGTTGATTATGTCATTTCTGAAACTTAACCTTTTTGGTGAAAGAATTTTATGTGGGAATAAGGCTAGATTTGCACCTTACAAATGTAATTAAGAATTGTGTTTAGCTTTATTTTTGGCTAATTTTAACATTTTATGTTCTTTTTTCTTGAAAGAATACACAATTTGAAATTATCCAAAAGAATTACCTTGTGGAGAAAGATTTGAATCCCCTATCAATCACCCTATGATATACCTTGTTAATATACATCGACATGGATGAACACTTATTCTTGTAGTTCCCACCTCTTGATTTTTGGGTTACCATTAAACGAGGACAAACTTAATATGGGTTTGCATGTATGTGACATGGGTGGAATTCTTACATACATCCCATAAGTAAGGGTAGGTAAATAAAGTTGGATTGCTATTGTGACAAAGAGTGGTTCATTTGGGGTTTAAGTGATCTCTATCAATGCAAGCTTGACAATATTGGCATTTATGTTGGAGGAAAAAGAAAGAAAACATATGTTTCTTCGTTTATTGGTTACTATTATGGGGATTTTAATGACAATTGATGCCCTTTACCCAATTTCTTCTTCATGTACACCACATTTTGTACCCATAACCTCCTATGTTACAAGTATCAATGGTCAAATATCATGTTATGAAGCCATACCAAAAGTCTTATAAAATAGATATATACATATAATGTAGGATTTTAAATGTTAATTTTATTTAAAGGCATAAGCATGGTAAAGTATGCTAGTCAGTGACACTTGCTACTTTTTTGGAAAGTACCTATAAAATATGCCTTAATATATTTAATTCATGAATATTATTTAAGTCAATGACCAACAATTAAAAGTTCTTTAACTTCATTGCATAATTTTGAAGAACCACATATTTTAATATGCATTTAAGTACATTTTTTGAGATGCAAGTACAAGAAAGTATGTGTCACAATTTCACAAAATAGAGTTATAAGTACATGAGAGTAAACCATCAATTAAAATTATTGTACTTTCAAGTTGATAAAGCCTTAATGTGTATGAATATAGTTTCAACCTTTCATATTGGGGTCATAATCTATTAAAGTGTTAATGTAAAGGTATGTTGGAAAATTTAAACAACCAGCCAATTTAGAACATACTTTTCATCCACTTTTTTTATATATAAATTCTTCAAACTTTATGTTCAACTTACAATGAAGAGTTCTATGATTTCAAAATGCAATTTAAATAGGTTTTTAATATCTTTTTGAATGTGAATGTTGAAAAGAGATTGTTTTTGAAATTAAATTTTCATAGGACTACTTTTTTGGTATACTTTATCATGCTTGAAACTTTAAGCATGCAAATTTGTATGAATTGAAAATTTTAAAAACTCATTACAAACATCTTGCATGTGTTTATAGTCACATGTGTACAATTACATTATGCTTAAATCAAAATTCGAAAATCAAAACATATAAATAAAAGAATGGCAAAATCAAACAATTTGATGTCATAATCCCATCCAAGGACAATGTTAATATTTCCACATTTATATCATATTTCAAGTTAACAAATTCTTGAATTCAAACATATCACATCCAAATTTCATATTTTAATTATTATTTAAACAAATTAATTGTAGGAATGTAACTTGCATGACACCATTTACAGTCAATATGAAAAACGTGACTATCACATCATCAACATAAAAGATGTTGAATGGGATGCCTTCCCAAAGTGTTCAAATAATCCTAGCACTTTCTCCAATCTAAAATCAAAAGAGGTGACTTTCGCATTATTTGTAAGAATCACAAGATCTTGGTGAGTCAAGGAAAAGAGGAATTACATTCAAATGTCATTTGCAAATACATATGTAAAATCAACATTTTACATCACTTTCAATGATTCAAAATTTCTCAAGGAATACAAAAATAAAACATTACAATGGAATCAATATTGGGTAGAAAAATATACATATTTAATTTGGCATGACAATCGAGGGATGAATACACGATCAAGTACACATTTCATGATCCTTGTCAAAAAAAATGTAAAGTAACCATAAATTAAGCCTTAACATATTAAATTAAAAAATGTTATTTAATTCAATGATCAATATGAACATATTATTTGAATTTATGTCAATAATATCGAAGAATGACATGTTTAAAATATATTTAAGTAGATTTCTAAAAAATGCGAGTAGAAATGTTTTTATTTTTTGGGTTATTTGAAGAAACAAAGTAGGCTTCAAGTAAATGAAATATTGATTTTTTTTTACTTTCTCGGTTGATGGCCATCTAAAATTCACTGATGCACTTTTAAGTTCCAATGTAAAAATAATAATATATTAATCTTTTAATGTAAAATTATTTTTAAACACAATTCCACAAGTCAATTTCACAAATGCTTTTGACCTACTTTTAGTACATTAAAGTTTTAAAACTTTGTATACAACATACTATAAACTCAATATTTAACACCATGATGGTTTAATAATGATTGAAAATGTTTCAACTTTATTTTCTTGCATTTATGTGTAAAAATATGACTGCAACTATTTAGAGCCACTTTTTGTGTATCTAAAAGGTTATCTTCAGGAAAAAATACCAAATACAAAAAACATAGCAACATCAAATTTGGATGAACCAATATGAAAAAAAAAATTGTGCCATATAAATTAATATTGGGGATGAATTTAATAAAGTTGAAATATTTGACAAAGACAATAAATTAATTGATGGGGATATAGTAAATTGAGGAGATTTAGTTTTCAACAAATGTTACATTAGATATTATATGCATTTTACTTTGAAAAAACACGATTTAACTATGGAGTTAGCAATAGTCAAACTATTGGATCATGGAAATATAATTAGAGGTAGTTATGATACTCATAGGTTTATCATATAAATTAGATTTTTTCACAAGGTATTGTTGAAAGAAAATTGTACAAATTTCACTTATTAATGAGAATGTTGAACCTTCCTTTAAAATCCAATAATAATATTATTTGTTCCACATGTTTGAATTTATACTTTTAAAAATATGTCATTCAATGATTAAAAATTAATGAAATGTGTCATTGTTCCATTGGATCGAATAAGAAATAATATACTAACTATCCAATATATAAGTTCCTATGATTTTAAAAAATAAGGGTTCCATGAATTTACTAGCCATTTTATTTTCAAGTGTGTCTTATGTAGCCAATCTAAAATAAACAAATGACTACTTATTTCATAACTAAGTTTTTTCTTTTTTTGTAAACCCAAATAACCATAAAATTTGAAAAATAAACTAAAATTTAATAAGAAAAAATTTAAGTTTTATCACTATATAATTTTTTTGATAAAAATATCAATTTTTTTAATGTAGCCTTAAATCAAATTAAAACTCATTCTCAATATAAAACACTACTATTTAATGCTCATAGATACAATTCAAACTCTTGGGGCTTCAATATTTAAGTACAATTTGGATATGCAAATATGGTAGTCCTTTCCCCCACATTTCAAATTGTACTAAATTACTTAGTTCTTAATTTGTGGGCCTCCCAAAGAGGACCATGATAATAATGTAAGTAGTTTTCATTCCCTTTCACATTTTGAGGAATGCTCACAAGTTGTTACTATGAATTCACACTTAGTTCCTTCCTTTGGGGACTTCATGGAACTTTTTTTAATTTAAAAATATTATTATTATTATTGTTATGATTGGGAACACAATGACATATTTTATTGATCCCCAAATCAAGTTTAGTTGTAGAAAGTCTTCAAGACTTTTGCTTTCATACCAATGGGTTTGACCCAAAACCTCTTTTGAGGCTATGACATTAAGCCATCACCCTTGAAGTTTAATTGACATTTTGAGGAACTTTTGATTTGATTGAACTTAACACAATCAACTTGACAAAGTGATAAAATGTATGTCATATTAGCATTTTGGCAAAATAGTAGAATAAGAATAATGACATTTGACAAAAAATAATCAAGCAAATGGGAATTCCAAACAATCCATCCTCCCTAGTGTGAATCCATCTTTTTGAAGACCTTAACTTGATTATTGTTGGTATAATTTATTAGCATGAATACACAAACAAGAAATAATAACAAAATAAAGAATGAAAAAAATAACGATACTAACCACAATTATGAAACATCCATAATTGACAAAAATTCGTCAAATATGAAATTTATCATACATAATTTTATCATCAATTACCAACAAAGACCAATTATTTTCAATTATTTATGCCCAAATGCATTCTTTAGTAAAAGAAATAAAATCAACAACATACATTGTCAAAAAATTCATAATCAACACCTACAATCAAATACTCAAAGTTTTTACAGATATAAAACACCAAAAAATTTAGTTTTACAAACACAATACCACCACAAAAGAATGATTTAGAAAACTTGGTAGTTGAATCAATAAAAAATGAATTTGAAGATGAAAAAAAAGGTATATCAATAATGCATCATCTTTATAATGATGAAATTGAAGGAATTAACCAAATTTACATCCATGATATAAAAGAACATAATACATAACCAAAAGAAAACAATGAACAAATTGAAATAGAATATATATTATGTCCCTAAATCAACATAATGTTCATGGGAGATTCTTTACAATTTTCATCAATCACTAACACACCATTATATTCAACAAACATCCACCCAATTTTTATGTTCACAAAATCAACTAAAAAAAGAGTCATAGGTAAAAGCCTTTGTGAAGATTACATTAAACCAAATTGTGTTATACTAAGAAAAAAAATGAGATGTAATAGAGACATTCAATATGCAAGTGTTTTAGAAAACCTTCAAACATGAAATATTTCAAATTTAAATTTCAACTTATTAAAAGCACATTTCTTTTTTAATTTAGATATCAACTTATTTGATGATCCATGGAATACCACAATATACATAATTCTTCATAATGAATTACAAAATGTTATAAATCATTAGATAATAGATATCCATTCAAAAACATCCAAAAAAAAAAAGTTTACATTATTGTCACAATTGACATTTATAAAAAATGTTCAATATGTAATGATATAAAATACATTGCAAGACAAACAATGTCCACAAACAAAACACAATACTTAACACCAAGTTTCCTTAAAATCTATAAAAGAATGAAAATCATTATAATAAAAAATGTATATCCTAAATTAGGAATTGTCAATGGAAACATTGGTTATATCAAAAACACATCCCTCATAGATGTTGAATGGATACAAAAAGATATTACAATGCATCCACCAATGAATATTTTAATCAATTTCATTAAAAAACACGTTAGTTTACAGACATAATAGTTGAAAACCTCCCTAAAAATGTCATAACAATAATACCCATATCAAGGAACTTTCAATATCTTTTACCACTTATATTAGATTCAAACACTTTAAAAACATTCACAATCAATAGATATCAATTACTACTTGCCCCATTTTTTTGTCTCATAGATTTTAAAACACAAAGACAAAATTTTGATCATTTAATCATAGAGCTTCGTCAACTACCTAATAATGTGCCATTAAATATGCACAACATATACATTACATTATCACATTTGTGTTTTAGAGATGGACTTGTAATCCTTCAAAATATAACTATTCAAAACATACACAAAGCAAACCTTTAAAAAAAGATTCTTAAAAATGACTACATTTATCAGAACATAATATAACGAATGAAAATAAAACCATTCAACACAAACATTACCCATTGAAATCCAACAATGAAAAAAAAAAAATTTAATTAAAATAAATGATGGTTCAAACAATGACATTATTGATGATGTTATCATCAACTATTAACATGAAGAATTTCAATTAACTAAAAACAATGAAATCGTACTCTTCAATCCTAATGGGTGGTTAAATGACAAACATCTAGTAGAGATAATGCAAATGTTATACATTCAAAAACTATAATCATTAAGTTAGTAACAACACACATATGCAATCAACTATATATAGATACCTAAACAATTGTTTTCAACACGTATTCATAAACAACTTTAATTGGATATTAGTCAAAATACATGTCTTCACCCTAAATATGTATTGCACAATCTATTATTCAAATGCACCAATGATTGAAAATTACTAATTGACATCATAGAATTATTAACTAATATAATGTCAAATACTTATTATACACATATGGGAATGTCAACCAACAAAACATGTGATTCATCATGTGACCTTTTCACAATAACATATGTGATCAACATAACATTTTGGACTTAACCCTAAACAATCTATCTTTTAAGTGACACAAATACGATTACATTTGCACAATAACATTGACAATAAAAATATATTTCCATTCCCCAAACATCCACCACAATAATAAATAGTTGATTGCCAATAATAATGCATAACACCATTTCAGGCACTGCTTAAATTTTTTTTTAAATTATTTTATTTTATTTCAACTATGTTCCATTGAGTATACCAAGTGGCATGTCAAATATCCCTCCACATGGCGCAGTGGCACGTAAGTAAAACCCTCTTTTTATCCACTAAAACACGTGTGTTTTTATTTTTTGTTTCAAAAGACATTACGTGATGGCTTGCTATTGGTTAGAGAACTGCCACTTGGCAGAATGACAATTAATAGTCGTGATTTTTTGCACGTCTGCCTCCTTTCTTCTGACACGTGGAGATTGGAAACTCTTTCCTAATGTGAAAAGGGGTTTTGGAAAGAGGGGAAAAGAGTAGGGATTTTATTTCCATCCATCCATCCATCCATCCATCTCGTGGGTGACGAACTCAATCCTTTTGATCCAACGGTCAGTCCTGTACTGGGTCCGCGATCTGACGGCGTTGCTTTATTGCGCTGATGCAGAAGTTTAGCGGAAGGACCTTTAACCCTAAACCCAGTTAATCCTCTTTTGCAAGTTTCTCTGCAGTCTCACGGAGAGGTGGGTTGTTGTGGTCTCGATCTTTGTTGCAGCAATCGCAAATTCACGAGAGGCTTTGTAATTGCAGTCTGAGATTTCTGTGTAGTTTGTTGGGGAGTTACTTGTGGAATTGAAGCTGCAGCTGGAGCTGAGAACAAATCCGGTGAATAAAAAAGGAATGGCTTAAGTGGGTCTTCTTTCTTTTTTAACAAATCTGGTGAAGACAGAAGGACGAAAGCTTGAGTGCGTTCTTCAAGAATTGAACAAATTCAGTGAAGAAAGAAAGAAACCTTGAGTGGGTCTTCTTTCTTTTTGAAAAAATCCGGTGAAGACAGGAGGAAAGCTTGAGTGGGTTCTTCAAGAATTGAACAGATTCGGTGAAGAAAGAAAGAAACCTTGAGTGGGTCTTCTTTCTTTTTTGAACAAATTCGGTGAAGAAAGAAAGAAATAAAGGAAGATTGAGTGGGTTCTTTCGTTTTGAACAAATCCGGTGAAGAAAGAAGGAAAGCTTGAGTGGGTTCTTCAAGGGTTGAAAAAACTTGGTGGAGAAAGAAAGAAAGGAAAGCTTAAGTGGATTCCTCGAGGCTCGAAAATATTCTTCATCAATCCGACAATTTTGGTAAGTGGGATTTATTTTCGGTTTCCCGGAATTGCAAGTTGAAATTGTGCAGGCATTGAAGCACATTCAATGGAGCTTGAGAGATTCTATATGAGTCTTTCTTTTTTTCTTTGTTTTGGTGAAGGTAATCTTCAGGAATGTTTGATGGAAATTCTGGCTGTGAAAGAAATGTTAGAAAACGTTGAAAACTTTCCACTCAAAGCCCACATGACCATCAAGGTATCCATCCAATTCCTTGTGGGTTTTTGGTAGACAATCCGAAAGAGCAAGATCTACTCCGATTGGATTTCTTTTAACTATGAAGTTTGCTACAATCCACTGAGTTTTTCTCCCTCTTTTGTGTGTGTATTGTGGTAGAAATTTATACCTATACATCAAAAGTGAATGCAGTGATGCAGTGGATTAGGAAACACATAAGTAGGAGTGAGGATCAAGACAAACAAGATCCTACTCCTCCTCCGGCAGCAGCAGAATCAGGTCAACAAATGAAAAGCAGTCAAGCACAAAATTTGGAGAATCCAAGTTCAAACTCTCAGGAGCCCCCAGCTTCACAATACAGTTCTAAAGATCCTAAGTTGCCAAAGGGGTCCCAAAACCCAGAGATGGTGAAGACTACTGGGCCACCACTACAACAGTCAATAGAAGAAGAGAACCCAGAGAAAAAAAAACCAAGCCAAGATGATGAAGATCTTGCAAGTGTTGGAAGACAAGAAAACAAGGAGGAAGTTGGCTTAGATGGTGTGCTTGAAGATAAAGATGAAGAAGGGGAGCAGGATAAAGCTGGTGTTGTTGCTGCTGCTGTAGAAGAAGAAGACGACCAAGGTGAGGAGGAATGCTTGGTATCAATTCCAGGGACTGTTGTGCATATGGTTGATGATGAAGAGAGTCCACATTTGGCAACTGGGGTTTTCTCCATTGTGCGCATCACCCAGAAAGGGAATGGCATTTTAGTGCTTGCCAATGTGGGTCACAACTTGCATTGGCCAGTGCTGAAGGACATGCCCACTGTGAAGCTTGATCCCACCCATTACTTTTTCTCACTTCCCCTTACACCAGTCATGATGGATGATGATGATGATGAAGCCCCTCACCCCAATGGTGACAACAACCAAAATGAGGTAAAAAGAAAAAAATTTGCCCCCTCTTGCAACAGGTTTTGGTGTCTGATCTATTAGGGTTTATTTTTCCTAAGGGGAAAAACCTCGGCAATTTCTGCTAGTGTAGTTGAAGGCACCCTTATTTGACAAAATCTGCAAATGGGCATTTTGACAAGCTAAAAATGTCCTAGCAGAACCTGTCAATCAACTAATGGAATGGCCAGAACCAGCACCCAGCAGCCCACCATGAAGGATGGATGGTGGATGGATGGTAAGTGGTCAGGAAACAGTTCTCTGTTTGGTTCTGGTTCTTTAGCTAACAATGGTGGTTAGCTTAGTTGCTGTGTTTACTACCTACCTATGAATAACCCTCTTGTTTTAGAGTGTAACCAGTGGAGTCTAAAGCAAGGGGGTTGTTAGTAGGTAGTAGAAACAGCCCTGATCTATATAAATAATCTACTTACATAGTAGCCACCTATTTTCCTACCTGTCTACCTGTATATAGGACCTGCTTCTTACAGATTGGGTTACCAAGGTGAAACTAGATATTAACACAGTTGAGGTTCATCCACAACTGCATCATCACGGGCATCCAGTGGATGGTGGGTTGGTGGGTGTTGGTTCACTCAGTCCCTGGAACATGTTGTAGTGATGTGAATCAACTGTGGGGAACACTGTGGGTCCCAACCAAGTGGGTCATCAAAATCTCAGAGGTCATTAAGTTTAGGAGAAGGGCCTATCTTTCAGAACCTTCCAGTATTTGAGGTACCTATCATGAGGACCTTCCTGTATTTGAGGTACTTGTCCTGAGGACCTTCCATGAGTTAGAAACCCTAAAGACCCTAAACCACTCTGTCTGTATTCTCATTCACATTGATCCGAGAAATTCACAAATGGGTCATCATCTCCTACATCACTATTGACATTCTGAAGTTGAATTCTGTGGCAGAATGAGAGTTCGGGGAAAGATGTCAAGGTCTTGACTTATGGAGTAACATTTCCATTGCAAGGGAGTGACACAGCCCTCCCTGTTCTTGACTCATTGCTTGAGCACTATAGCCATTTTTCATCACCCACCGTAGTTCATGAGGACAAGGAAAAAGATGAATGGATGGAAAAGAACCCCGAAGAAGGCCTCCATATAGCCTCCAGAAGCATGAATATACCCACTGATGGTAAGCCCAATGACTACAATGGAATGGTCATCCCCCCTCAACAGGTCACCAGGAGAGGAAAAAAGGTATGTCCACAATGTTATCCTATGCTCTAGGGAGTAGTTACTGTGTTGTTCATGAACTCTATGGTACTATGCTTTAGATGAAATGTGAAAGGCACCCATGGCAAGGGCTTATATGAGGTTTGGCCAGAGTGAACTAGCACCCATCAGTGCACCATGCAGGATGCATGGTATGTGGACAGGATAGACTTTTTCATTCTATTTCTGTTGCATAACTACTAACCATAGTGGTTAGCTATGTACTAGCCATCGTCATGTATCTACATACATCGTAGCGACCCAATGCCTTACCTATTTGCTTGCCTACATAATAACCACTTATGTTCCGTAGCTACTTATCTATGGTACTTACCCACTTACATAAGTAGTTACCTAGCTAGTGTGAGGTGGAAGTGGGAGGATTTACAGGATAAGGTTGGGACCTTGGTAACTCATTCATAGTTAAATCCATTGCTGAGGTACAAGGCATTTCCAATGGATGGAATTTGTCTGAAATTCTTTATGTAGAAAGCAAAGAAGTCAATTGAACAATTGAGATCTTCTTTTCCATTGAATCAGCAGATTCCAACTATGTGTTGCAGTGGTGTAGATGGACATTACAGAGCGGAATCAAGCTGACTTTTGGACAACCATGGCACCCAATGTGGATGATTATGGGTCCAGTGCGGCAAGGGCGATAGCAACAGGTTCTGGCCAAGTCGTGAAAGGGATTTTTTGGGTGCGAGACTCCACAGTGACAAAGCTTGACAATGGGAGCATTTACATGCAGAGCAAATTAAAAGAGAACAATAAGCCTCACAATGTTAGCCCAGGGGTCCTGCGTAATTTACATCGGTAACTCCTTTTCCCACCTTTTTCCAACACTCTGAAAACCACCGGTAGAAACTAAAAACCAAGCTGAAAACCCATTAGCATGGTGGTAAAGAATTCCAACTGATTTTAGTTCTCCAAAATAAATACCGTAGTACCTGGGCTGGTTAGGCACTAATTATTAATTTTTTGGAATTGCAAAAAATTCTGGAAAATATGCGCATGCCGTGCCAAAAGTCCAAATGATGGTTTCAAGCACAATGGCTTCATTATTTAGTATAATGTCAAATTGTAAATTATTATTATTTTGATTGCTGAACATAACTGATAAAAATTAATTAAAACAGCCTATGTACTACAATAGCACTTTTTCCTGCAAAAAACTCTGGGTTGAATCTTCTGAGTTTTGAGAGTTTCTGCAAATGTTATAAATGTGGAAATTATGAATGGATTGAGAAAAAACCTGCACTTTGATCAGCCTTATGTGATATTGGGACAAAACGTTATAACTTGGCATGATGGGTCTCTACTCTCTTATGTCCAGGGTGAGGAGAATGTCAAGGGCAACCGAGAATGTGGCAAAGGGTGTATTAACTGGTGTCATAGTGACGACCGGATTTTTTGAGGGTGCAATTATCAAGTCAAAGGCAGGGAAGAAAATTTTCAAGTTGATGCCCGGGGAAGTAGCCCTGGTATCCCTGGACGCTTTTGGTCAGTAACATATTTCTACACATCTTTGTTGCATGTATTGACATTAGGTTTCAATAAGCAAATAGGAGGGATACTAGGGCCAAAGGACCCAATAGCTCACCAAGTAGGATGGATGGTATGTGGACAGGAAACACTTTCTCATTGTATTCCTGTCCCATAGATGACCGAGGTGGTCAACCATGTACTAGCTAAGTATATATACTATCCATCTGCATGTATCTAGTATCTACCTACCTAATAGCCACCAAGTGCCTTACCTACTTACCTAACTACCTACATAGTAACCACATACATTCCCTAGCTGCTTATGTATGGTACTACCTACTCACATAGGTAATTACCTAGGTAATGTGAGGGGGAAGTAGGAGGGTTTAGAGGATAGATTTGGAACTTTTGGTAACTCTCTTGTAGTTTCATCCACAACCAAGTCAGAATGGGTTTCCAATGGATGCTGCACTGGTGGATGCTAGGTTGCATGATCCAGTTAGTGGAGATTTAGTTAGTTTCCATCTCATTTTTGTACAAGTTGTAGAAGTTGATAAGAGTTGTAGAAGGGGTCAACCTTCAGTGACATTTTGTTTTGTTTTGTTTTGTTTTGCAGGGAAGCTATTTGATGCGGTTGAGAAAACGAGCAGGGACATTCTACAATCAACATCCATAATGACCCAAAATGTTGTTGGACACAGGTTAATGTTTTCCTATCTCTCTTTTCATGATATTTGTGGTCAAATTTCTCAGCCTTGGTGAGGCCGTGTAAGGCATATAGCTGTAAGAGGTTTTAAGTGCAAGGAGAAAATTTACTGCTTAATAGAGTTGTACACAATAGAGATATCCGTAAAGTTATGAAAAGACAGCACCAGGACCCTGAGTTTGGTCATACATAGGGTGAGATTTTTAAAAAACCTGAATAAAACTGCATTAACATTCAATGGGGAAGTGAAACTCAGAAAACCATCAATTTTGATGGTTCCTGAGTTTCACCCTGTCTTTCTTTTTTCATGAGCGCCTCCACTGCTGCTACTTAGATTTTTACTGCTCCTACCTGTATAGCTACTATGATTCCTCTAGAACCTTGTGCGTTAAATGCTGAGATTCAGCATTTCATACTGAGATTTAATAAAATTTCCTTACTTTACGGATACCACTAAAAGAAGGGTTAGGGGTTGAAAGGAGGCCCAAAGACAAGGGTGAATTTGCGGATATCTCTAATGTCACCCTGTCTCTGGGCCCTTGTTTGACCCTTTAATCCCTCTTTCATCCCCAACTTGTGGTGGGTTGTAAGTACGTAGCTAGTAAAAACAGCCCTTAAGAAAAGTTTAAACCATCTACTACCCTAAATCCCAGAAGCCACCTATTTTCCTACCTATCTACCTAAATGTAGGACCTATATCTTATAGAATGGGTGACCAGGGCAAAACCAAATATCAACTCTCTTTTGAGGTTCATCCACAACCAAGTTATAACAGTGTCCAGTGGACGGTGCGCTGGTGGGTGCCGATTCACTCTGGCCTCCATATTATGATGGCAAATGCCAGTGTTTGTGCAGTTATTTAATTCTTTAAAAGAACCGCTGATTCTGGTTTTTTTAGTATTCCAGATTCAGAAAATGTCAGTTCCAGTTCTTTGGAAAAAAAGTTGAAATCATAGAACTGCTGATTCTGGTTATTTCAAAACCATTGAAGAACCTTTGGTGTTTATGAAAGCCACTGGGAGTTTTATGGCAGATTTTTTTGATTTTTTTCGGGAAAAAAGAGAGTCAATTTTATAGACCAGAACTAGTTATTTGATTTTTATAGAACTGCAATATGAATTCTAAAACCTGCTGGGGGTCTGTTCCTGTTTGTAATAACCACCCAATTGGTTAATACTTGTACAATCAAAGTGGTTACTTTCTTGTGATTTAAGGTTACTGTTGTTCTTGGGGGGCAGGCTTGGAGATTAAGAAATTTAGAGTTTTTTTTTTTTTTGGGGACAGGTTTGGAGACTCTGCTGCCAAGGTAGCTGAAGAAACTTTGGCAACTGCTGGGCATGTGGTGGCAACAGCTTGGACAGTCACCAAGCTCCGCAAAGCTCTAAACCCAAAAGCATCCCCAGCTGGGGCTTCCAAACTCACAAAAACTGGCTTGTTGAAAGCTGCTGCCAAAAACACACTTAAAGGAGCTAAAAAGTAAGTTCTGCATATTTATCCGTCCTGCCAGGCTCATTCACTTATTACTTGAGGCTTAAACACCTGCTGATCAAATAACATCTGATCTAAAAATCTAGACATTATTAAGCTGCCCATTTCTCTAGGGAATCCATTTTTATTAGTTGCAAGTTGGTTGAGAATATGTGTCATATGAGTTTGAGAGCATGTAAAATAGGAGCAACATAAACCATTAAAACAAGCAATGTGAATAAAACAGGTTGAAAGCAATTGCTGTTACCAAAAGGGTTATGACTTATATGACAAGAGATTCAAGAGAATGTAAGGTAGGAGCACCGTAAATTGTTGAAATAAGCAAATGCAACTAAAACAGGTTAAAAACGAATGTTGTTACCAATGGGTTATGACAAGATGTTCCAACTTGAGATAAATGTTACCATGTGTGTCTATGGAACAAACAATGCTCCTAAATTAGTAAAAAAAGAGCAAACTTGCATTTCACTTACATTCAATATTTCTAGAGCAAAATTCATGATTATTGTATATTTACATCTTGTTTCCATACCTTTGCATATGTGGGGGGTGTGTGCTTTTAGGTGAAGTATCAACTCAAGCAAAACTTGAGACTTGCAATTTTGGTGAAATAATCTTCTGTCTGAATATGTGTGGGCTCCGCCTGTAAGGAAAAGACTAAGGGATGATATAATTTTCATTTGATCTTGCATTTTGAGAAATGTTCACTAGATGCTACTATAAACTGTGAGTTCATTTTGTAATGTAATTGTCGTTCCTGATTTGAACCAATGTTAGGCAGGTATCAACTTTTGAACCTAGTACTGGTATCAAATCTTTCGTTAAAAATTGGTACCAGCCTGGTATTGGTATTCTTTTTATTATAACTTTGATATCAGTCTTGTTTTGGTACGGTAGATCGGCCAGCATCTAAACACCCAAGAACTCAAAGGAGGTCAAATCCTCACACATTGTTCTCCTCTGCTTCTGAAGCTCAAAGAATATTTGTAACCCTCCAACTAGCATTTACAACGTTGCTAAAATCGCTCTGAGGAAGATATGTGGTGTTTGGTGGCGTAAGGGGTTTAATGTTCAACAATGGCTGAATTAAAACAGATTAGGATTTCTTTGATTGTTGCATCTTTACCTCTGGAGTACAAGGAAGTTTTGTAAAGCTCAAGTTGGTGCACACATCAGGTTTTTAATCACTTAAACCGGACTAAAAATGAGGAATATATGAGGCTGGAACTGAGAGGGGTGTACAGATATTTTTCAAATTTTTTAAAGCAAACAATCATTCATCCTCTTCTTGTGATTTCTGTGTTCTCCTTAACTTCTGACACTCAAAAGAACATTTGCAGCCCTCCAGTTTGCACATCCTGTGACTCAATGTATACCTAGTATTGAGAGAGATATAAATCTGGTATCAAATTGGTATTACATTAAGTCCCTACTGAGCAAGTATTGGTATGACACTCATTGCCTCAGGTCATACCCATTGGTCAGTTCTTTCATACCAGGACCAGTCTATACACCAGGGTTTCAGCTTCATACGCATCCAATACAAACTTGAACTTGCCATAAAGGACAAAGCTGGTATACAAAGAGCCCACTTGTTAAGCCGAGAGAGAAAGATTCCATCTTCATTTGGTCCCACATTTTGTTACAATTTTATTGAGATAAGAAAAGGGTTTTAATCTTGATTTAGTGCCACGTTTTGATAAATTTTCACCATGTGTCAGTGGCCACCATGAAGTTCCTTTTTTCAGGAACTTCATGGGACACTTTCCATTATAACTGTTGCTGGTTTGAACTTGCCAAGTGCAAAGCTATTTCATGATGATGAGCCACTCATTAACACAAGAAAGAGGTTTAAGCTCAGCAATTTTTTTGCACTCAGATGCTCCCAACAATGTAACCTCAAATCAAGTTCATTTCCCTTTCCTACTTTTGGTTAGCTTCTCAGTTCTCACTGTGGAGATGTGACATTGGATGACATGAAAGTTCATAGAACCATATACCAAATAGTTTCTCTTCAGCTCTGAGAATTTGGGAGAAAGGAAATCAATTCACCTCTCAAATCTTATCACAAAATATTCGACCTTCAATTACTCAGTGACTTGGCAATCAAATTCTCCCTTGAATAGCTATATTTCCTGCTCAAGAAATGCACAACCAACTCTATTCATGCTATTCTGGTGCACACTGTGTCAACCAAAGACATTCACTAAATAGCTGAAGACCAAGATAGCTTCACTACACTGACAGGGTGCAGTCCACCTGCAAGAATCAGAAATATTCTTTCAGAATGTGCATCACTCTGCAGGGTCTATTAGGATGATCCCTTGCTTTTACGTTGCGGGGTCTATTAGGGTGATCCCTTGCTTTTACGTTTGGGTGTTTGCTTGTTGTTTAGGTTGGTGAGCGTTTTTCTATGCTCTTTGCAGTTTCCCCCGGAGGGTTGTTCACACCAAGGTTTTAGTTGGGCCTTGGAGCCTTCCGGGCCACCCTTTGTTAGAAGGGGTAACGCTTGCCGCAGCAAAGCTTTGTCCAAAAGAAAACAGCAACAATTACAACAAATGGACACAGCACTCCAGGACCTGCTAAACAAAAAGTACATTGGCTTAATGCAATTCAGAGCTTTCATAATTGCATCTGTGCTAATTCTGCCAATTCAAAGGATTACATGACAACTGCAAAAAGTTACTCAAAATCAACCTATAATTTAAGAGCAGCAAGTACCCCCAAGAAATCCCAGATCCACCCTGCAATCATAAGGAAAAGAAAATAAAGAACTTACTCAATACTGCAAATGCATCTTAGGAGCCAATACAGGGCTCTTACACAGAAATTCCACACAAAGGATTTCATACTAAACCTGATATAATATGCCACCATTCCCACACTGAACTCTCACACAATTGTGTTGAAACAGTGAACCGAAGAACAGAGCTGTTTGACACTGGACAACTTAGCTTTGGAGTTTGAGGAGCCCTAACATCTGAAGCTCATGCTTCCCAGCTTCAACATTAATTGCCTCAACATCAAATTTCACTGGTTCTGGAGGCACATCCTCCTGCCAAAGCAAAGACAATGTTAGGATATGCTTTCCTAAAATTGATCAAAACCCTAGAAACTTATCAGCTCACAATTAGAACCCTGTATGATCACCCCCAACCACTAGCAACCATATAGCCAATCATTAAATGCCAATCAGGGCCCTAGAATGGTCAATGTACAAGAGCTGATAAGCAGATTGAAAGGGATGCAAACAGTATTTTTTTCTGTGGCAAATTTTCACAACTTGATGAATTTGATTTCAGAAATGAAAAATTTGTGATTTTTGGAGGAGTTTTTCACCATTTTTCGAAATAAAAATAATTAAATTAGCCACATCTAGACCTAGGCACTTCCTAGGTTGCCACTTGTAGCAGCACTTTTGCAAAAATGCTACTGCCCACCTAGTCCAGTTGTCATTTAATGCTAACTAGTGTTGAGGATCCTCACCAATGGACCTACTTAAGGAATTTAAAAAAAAAAAACCCCCAGATATGATATAAAGTTACCAGTTCATAGCTCTCATAAGGTAAAACTGCATGATCCACTCGCCATCCGAACACCCCTTGCTTATATACAAAACACCTTCACATGAAAGAACATAAATAGTTATAAATGAACGCCTAGAATTTCAGCCTCTTTCCCACAATAAACCAACTGAGGTAGCAAAGAGTACTTTTTCTCTCTATTTGGTCAAAAGTTGACCAAGCAGGCTCCCTCCAGATACAACTGTGTGCATCATCCTATCTGGTTGAAATGGGGCCCTGTATGGGAGAATCACCCATACCACAAACATGCAGAATTCTAGTTTCAAATCTGGAATTCATATCCAATGGCAATGGGTAATATAAATCATCAAAAGAACCCTGTCAAGAGTTTTTGGTCAAAAAGTAAAGTGAGCTCAAGTAGCATACCTTACTATCAGCAAAGGAAAAGGAAGTACACAAGAGAGTTTAATACCTTTTCAAGCCAGCATCCTGGGCCAAATAGGCAGCCCAAGAGGCACGTCTATTAGATCTACCTGTTCAAAGCAACAAAGCTTGATCAATTAGTCCAATACAGCACTTGATGCAAAATACCCCTCTAGTTATAGCCATCAAAGGTTCTAAATTACAGGTTTCACCTCTGAAGTAGTTCCTCTATTGTGGATAATTAATACAGTCACCTGCCAGTCCCATACCTATTCCACTGTAGTCATCCTTGCTTATTACCAAGCATTGACCCCCAACAGATCATAATTCACCTTAAAACCCAAACCTATGTGATACTGCTGATTTGTCAGCCAGAGGTGAGGATTGTACATGACCACCCATCATAGTTATAAAATCCTGGGATAGCATGATGAGTTTGTGCAAGGAGAAGCAGAAGTGTAGGCAATCCATACAATGAAGAATGACAAGATCATCGTTTCCTAATTTTGGAAACTTGAAACTTTGTTCCCATGCCCTGGAATCCATAGCTAGTGCCTTAGGCCACTCCTGCACTACATCACACAAATTGTTCATCCAATCAAACTTTTGAAATGTCAATGAAGAAAACATCTTCAAATCTGAGTATATAATATCATCCTTGATTACTTCAGGCAGGTGCTTTCAAGCTATGAAACAAACACCCTGCCAAACTTTCAGTTGAAGTATGCTATCACAGAGAGGATTGAAGCAAAACCCATTCCTACATCCACATATTACTATACCTTGTAAATGAAGAGATCCTGGAATTTGGCCAAATAGAGCTAATTCATCATGCCTGCGCAGATCGATAAATCTTGGTGTGTTTGGACTCATTGTACCCTCATTATCCATTTTCTCCTGGTCATGTAGTAGGACGAAAACTGCATCCCTGTATCACCTGAAGCACTCTTAGATACCTGAACTAACCCAGAAAAATGAACAGTAACATTAAAGAAAATGCAAAAGATAAAGAACTTCTGTTGAAATGATACCCACTAAAGGATATGCTGAGGAGCCAACATGTAAACCAAAACAAACACTGGAAAGCAGGATTCTCCCCCAGAACACCCCTCAAATAGGTGGCCATAACACCTTTTTCATAGGAATGACTAAAGATGACATGCAGCAGCCAATGGCAGAAAGAGCAAAGGGCAGTCCTCGGGCAAGGTGATCTAATACAGACTCTGTAATCAGGATAAAGCAAGTACCACCTACCATATTAGACAAAGACTTTGTACTTGGCAGGTTTTTTTGTTGGGTAATTGGTCATAGGACAAAACAGTATTCTGGTAATTTACACAGCTGACTTGTTACAGCTATTTGATAGGTACAGTAGTGTGATCCAGTACTCTCCATCAGAGATAAGCAATTACATAAGATACAAGGTCAATTACCTGTTGAGATATTGCAAGCATTCTGTATTAGAAGCACCTGTTGATGATTGTAAAGCCTGAATCCCTCCCTTCAAGACACAACACCTGCAGTCCTTCAGCCATGAAGTGGAAATCAATGTGCTTTCATGGGTATAAGAACTCCACTATGAAATGCACACAAAAACTTGTACATGAAATTTGAGGAAACAAAAAACCTATTGGTTCAGAACTCAAGAGCTGAGCACATGGGTAAAACAGCAAACAACGCCATAAATGTAGCTGAAGAACCAGAAAAATCAACAGAAAATGTGGCATACCCACTATAGCCCAGGTTGCTGGCAATGGCTGCAGCTCTACCAGCCCGCTTACCCCGAGTGGAGATAAATACCAACAAGTCGTCCTGCTTAGGCATTTGCACTGAAGGAAACTTCTTGTTCCAATCCACTGGAGAAAGTTGTAGAGAAGCTCTCACCTCTGACTCTACACATGCACAAAGTAACAAGGTTTTAAGATACACAGTGGGAGTGACAAGGTTCTAAGGCACACAGTGAACCCTTGAGAATCAATACTGTGCATGAGAAAACCAGCTACAACTAGAAGAAACCACACAAGTGTGGTGCATCCAGTCAAATGATGGATATGTGATTTGATGAAGCTGATGGGCAAAGCATAGCTCTATTACAAAGGGATGAATGGTCATGTAGCATTGATCAGTTAGGTCTAAACTCAGTGACAAGAAAGAAGAACAGCATTGACAGATGCAAATTGTTGATTCTAGTGTACCTGGAATTTGTATGACATTGTCAAACAGAATCAGATCCAACTGTGATGCATCTGGAAATCGGACATCGATCAGAATATAAGGAGTGGGATCAAGCTCAATGAGTTTTTGGACTGCCAACGGGCTCAAATGAGCAAACAAAGGAAGCTCCATCGACTTGACAGGCAATGATGACTGCTTAGGACCCTCTGGTTTTTTTTCATCATGTTGTCGCCTGGCCAGGACTCTGCGAAGCTGCCTCACACCCCATGCCACCAAAGCAATCTGGCCCCATCCAGGATGGATCATGGCTGGTGATTATCAACATTCTCAAAAATCTGGACACATGAAAAAGTCTCATGGCAGCATCATTTGGATCTCATACTACACACAAACAAAAACCCTAGAACCAAAACCCTTACCAAGCCTTTTTGTGAGCTCACATGTCCAGAACAAGTTTCCCACCGTTTCTCTGAAAACTTCTTAAACTCAAAAAATAATTACACTGTTCTTCTACAGCCAATAAAAAAAAAACCCATAGACGAAACCTCCTGCGAACCCTAAATTCACTTCAGGCCTTTCTTGAGCTCGAATTCATATCATTTGACCGCTAAAATTCAAAAATTTTAAAATATTTTTTAAAAAAATAACAAAAGTAAAGCCCAGGGGTATACCGAAAATTACACTTTAGAAACTCAACCGAAGCTCCAAAGTCTCGTGTCACTCACTGTGACTAAAACTGGAAGCCTCTACAAACTGAGGAGCATGTAAAACCCCCTAAAAAGACACGAATTGCAACCCCAAAAAAAACACAAGCACGCACACACAAAACGAATAAAGAAAAAAGCAAGAAAACAGACGAGGGGGGAAAAATGAACCCAAAAAAAACAAACAACCTTGAAAAACCACATCACAAAAGGAAGGCGGATTGTCTGAGTTTGGAAGAAAAGAGGGGGGAAAGGAAAAACCTGGAGAAGGAATGTAAGCGAGCCTCCTATGTTATGTACACGAAGCCAACCCCGGTCCTTGTCACCCGGGTCACGCTGAGAAGAAGCTGGTGCAGGAGACGCCAACTCTCGCTGCTCGTGGGGGCTCTCGATCTCATCAGCCATGGTGTGAACGACATCTCCAAAACCCTAATTTCCAGCTCTCCATCCCCGCCATGGCCAACACACGCATCTCCAAACCCTAATTTTTCGCACCAACTTTCCGCCCCGTTATCCGGAAATTTGGAACTTTTAATGGATTTTATAGTTTCTGGGGGAAAAAAATAGAAATAAAAATTACAAATAAAATAGTTTTTTGGGGATGATTCTTATAAAATAAAAGGGATTTTATTCAAATTTTTACTATCGAAAAATTGGCGGGATTTTCCCAGAAATTAGAGAATTTAGTCCAATTTACATTTTTTAATTTTTTTTAAATTTCCTAATTTGTTTTGGTGGAGAAAACCACAAAATTTGTCTCAAATAAAACACTGGCCCTTAATGGGTCAGATTTTAGTCATCCCGGTGTGCACGTGTGTAAAGTCACTCTTGTTTTACCTATCTTCAAACCCTAATTTTGGGCATCAATTTTTGCAATTGGGGGAACTTTGAGATTTTTAATGGGTTCTTTATAGTAAAGAAAATGAATTAATAAATATCATAAATAACTATTCTAGTTGGCCCTTTTGGGTCAGATATCATTCTAGTGTGCAAAATCTTTCATGATTTCTTCACATGCTATCTATCACAAGAGTGAACACACATAAGCCCTACCTTTTAACCTATTTCCAAAACTTTTTTTTTTCCCACATGAACTTTTCAAATAAAGAATTTTGAGTTTCTTAATGGGTTTCCTTTTTTGCGAATTAAAATGCATTAATAAATATTCTGGATGGCCCTTTTTGGGTTAGATTTTTTTTTTTGGTTGCAAAATCTAAGATGATTTCTTCACAACCTATCTCAATTGTGCACATGTAAAGTTTCATTTTCAAACCTTGTCTCATTTTTTAACCATGTCTATATTTAGGCAATGGGTATAATGTTAGTGTAAAAGACATTAAAAAAAAAGGGGGTTTTGTGGCTTAAGCTTGTGTTTACTAACTCTACAACAATAGTGTTTTATGTGGTCAATCAAATTGTTGTAAGAATGGGAGAATTGAATTGTTTTGAGTTGTTTTTAAAGTCAACTTTCACTTCAATTCTAATGACATGGATAACATGAAAAGGCAAATTAACATATATTTTTTCGTAATTGAATTTTCATAATTTGGTTGAATTCAAATTAATCTGAATAAATTCAACCAATGTGTATTCAATTGAATTTAAACTTGTTGTTTGGGGATACAAGTTGAGTTGGCTACTAATGTGGCATCACTAATAATAACATTTTTTTTTGTGTTGAAATTTTTTAAGCAAACATCAATGGGACTCAAATCTTTAAAAAATGAACATTTTGTTTTTTAACACTATCATTAAACTAACTTTTCAAAACATATGCAACAATTTATTAACATTTGCAACTTCCATCAATGGTTTGATGTTTTTTTTCCTTGTAATTGAATTTTTCCAAGAGCCTCATAGCTTTCACACCACAAATTTTCAACAATGCGAAGCTTTCACCATAGAACTTCAACAAACTTTAGACACCTCTTGATTTTGCACCATTTGAATTTCAACATTTATAACATGCAAAAAACAAAAACAAAAGGAAAATGAGAAGGGAAGTCTAGAAAGAAAATGAAAGAAGAAACTAGTGGCATGCACAATTTAATGCCATCAATAAAACAATTGCAAAGATCACAAAAAGTTGGCACTGGACACAAATAGAACTACAAGGAAGATCTAAGAGAGCTCTATAAGTAAAAGACAAAAACTTGGCATCACATGACAACCAACAACTAGAATGAAGATTTGAAAAACTTGGGGAGCAAAAGATAGAAGAAATTAAAAACGATCTCCAAAACAAGAGGAAAGAAACATGACCAAAACTTGAATTAAAGAAACAAACATAACTTGATCAAAGAGCTAAAAGTAAAAGAAAAAAGCATGTGCAAACACAAATGAAAGTTCCTTGCATAGTAAAGTGTAAAAATTGAAGCATCATTATGCAAAATTTAATGCCATGCCAAAAGAAAATAAATGTTGCATGGCACGATGATGGAACTTCAACTTTTTTCTTATCAACAAAATATTATCATGAATAAATATGCAAAGCTAGAGATTAGTAGCTTACATATCAAAAAAAAATTATTAGGTTTGAATGGTGATGAGTGATCTTTATACTATAACTATTGGTGTTTGATAACTAGTTACCTACCACATTTTTTGGAATCTTTTAAATCATTAACAACTTTATTGACAAATGGTTAATTCTAAGTTTGAATAAGCCTTTGCATAGGCAAGTAGTACCTTCATAGGGGAAGGGGGAAATAGGAGGGTTTATAGAATACGTTATAAGCTAGAACCTTAGTAAGTTAGTTGTGATTCATTCAAAACTAATTAGAATCCCAAAGAATGATGTACTTATGAGTGAAAAATTGTACATGTCAAAACCATGGGTTCTACTATAATATAGGCCTTAGTGGCAAGATTGAACTTAGTTCAACCCATTAGTTCACCATGAAAGATGAATGATTGTTGAATAGGAAACATTTTTTCATCAATGGGTTTCAAATCCTTGGTTTACCATGGTCATTCACTTTATTTTTATTTTTATTACCAAACTACTAATGACCCATTAATGATTTACCTACATACCAACCATCTTTGTGCATCTACTTATATAATCTTATGCTACCTACTTCAAAGGACCTATATTTTATATCTAAGGTTATTTACAAGATAAAACTATTACAACAAAAAAATTCACTTTCAACTTGGGTTTTGTAAATTTTTTATTTTAGGATTTACAATTGCCATCTTAGGTTTTGCAACTTCCATTTTGATTATATAGTTGTTTTGGAAGTTGCAAAACCCAACTTGTTTCCTCTAGTTGAAAGTGATTTTTTTTGTTATAGTGAACCCAACATGGACTCAAGTTGTGGTTAATTCACAACTCAATCACAATAAACTTTCAATGGGATTGTGTGTTAGGAGCTATTGGTTTATTCCATTAAGGTTCTAGCAAAATGGGTTGTGTTTAGTAATCAATGGGTATATTGATTTTTATCATATTGTCAAGTAAATTTAAATGATATTGTTAAACAATATACATTAGCCAAATTTAAAGTTATGTTGATTTGAAAAAAAACTCCCAATCAAGATGAAGGTAAGATTTCATTTATATTATGTATAATGGTAAAGGTAAATGACCAACATTTTCAATTATTGACAAGGTAAAGGTAGGGGTAAATGCTTACCAATTATTTTACATTTTCCCTACACATATAAAAGGTTAATAAGTAAGGCAATTAAAATATATAATATTGTGTACAAGTACATTGGCAAATTAGGGATGATAATTAATTGTGTAAATGACATTCCAAACATAAGCATATGATGTAGAAAATGCTACAAAGGAAAAATAAATGAAGATAAAAATGTTCAATAATTTGGCAATTTTGTATTAATTTGTTCAAGGAATTCCATAATGGCAAATTTAATTTGGTGCACAATTTGAATTAGTTCCAATGGTACAAGTTTTTTAAAAAATTTGAATAAATATGCAACGAATAGATATGGCATATTTGTTTTCTTATTAAAAAAATTATAAATGATTAAAATTTGGGAATTCATACGAATCCATTCACATTAAGGTACCAAAAAAAAGTTTTCAAGTTTTTAAGGACTTCAAAGGACAACTTTGGATTTTTGTTTATCTTACATTATTATAGTTGCAATGGATTGTTGTAGGGCATATTCATGATCAAGGTATTCAAAAGGATGGTCTATTGAAAAAAGGATGGCAAAGGACTATTTTGGATTTTTATTATGTTTATTATTTCATGATTGTAAGGGATTGCTATATGACTATAACTAGAATGATATCATGTTAATCTATTAAAAAAATCTAAGAATAAATTGGATATAATATAAATGTCCTTTTGAGTCTTTTTAAGTAATTTGAATCATTGTCTTGATTGCAATTTTCATTTTAAAAGAACAAAAAGGAATGTATTAAACAATGCAATTGATTTCAATTTTCTTTCATGAATAAGTAATGCATACATCTATGTTTGGCAATGTTCATATAATGCATTTGATCAAATAATATACAATATAATTTTTTTGAAAACTATAAATTCCATTCTAAAAAGGCAACAAGTTAGAGAATGATTTTTTTTTCCCCATTTGGTTGATTTTTTATATTCATTAAGCTTAAAATTTGTGGCCCCAAGTGTCAACAAAATGTGCAAAAAAATTTCATGCAAGAAACCATGTTAAGTTGTATAAAAACTTAAATATTTTTTTTTTCCATTTCTGGTTTTCTATTAAAATATTTATGCATAATTGCATACACATGTGAAAAATCACCACCACCATGAAAATTATCATAATTTGAATTATCCAATATCTCTCATTTAAACTTATTTCATTTAATTTTATATTTGGAAGATAGCAAAAACAAAATCTTTGAGTCCTATGGTCAAAAAGTAGTACCCTAATTGTGAGTACACCTAGTATGCCAATAAATAAAATGATATCTTGTTAAATTAATAAAAATATTTTAAATAATTTGGATACTATGTAAATGTTATTTTGAGTCTTATAAACTAATTATATCAAGTGTTTAAACAATAAATTTTTTTTAAAGAATTTTTTAAAATGCATAAAATCATATAGTTGATTTCAAATACTTTATACAATAAAAACATGTCGCCTTCTATGAAATTACATGTTCATTGGATGACCTTGATGAAAAAACCAAATCATATAAAAATATCAAAATCTTGAAATTTTAAAGGAAAGGACCACAAGGCAAAGGCAAAGGACTACCTTGATTATAGATCCAGGAAACTTTGCAATTTCCAATCATGGAGCTTACAACACACAACATAAAGTTTTCTACCAAGTTTGAAAATTATTGACTTTTATTATTCAAAAAAATTGTTTATAATTTTGGATTACAAAGTTGTGTTGAAAGGCATGCTTCAAATTAACATGGTTAAAAATCACTAATCATTAAAATTTTAGTAATAAAATAAATTTTAAATTTGTGTAGATTGTGTAATTCCAATGATGAGATACATTGGACCTAGTTTAGTTTAGGGGGAGTAGCTTTAGATTCCATAATTGGTTGTCCTTTTGAATGACAACTCCATCTTGATAATTTCACATTGGAACCCTTTGATATTTTGTTTTTCATATTAACACCTTTTAATCATCACATGTGGAATTTGAATGTTTTTGTCTTCCCAAGCACCACCAACAACACATATTTTAATTTAATGTAGGTCACATTGAATTGCATAAAAGCCTCTTTAAAAATCTTTGAGATTGATATGGTTTCACGAATTTCCTGGTGTAATTGATACAAAAATAAAAATAAAAATATCTCAATAGGGGAAGATTGATTTTCATGTTATAGAATTAATAACCAAAGAGAAAATGATTCATGTGGAAAATTTATATGATCATGGAATTTTGTTTTGATATTAATGTAGGATTGAACGAACAAGTGAAAATATATTAATGTTATGATCTTATCTTAGTTTGATTGTCACTAGTAATCCAAATAAAACATTGAAGTCCAAGATTGATTTTATGGCAGAAATCAAGTTACATTGATACTGAGTAATTTCATACAGTAGACCTCATTGAGCCCCATCACAAATCACATTTGGAGTCTGGACAATGGGTTGTAAAAGAATTGAAAACTTGAAAAGTCAGATTGTGGAAAATCATGTAATATCACAATCTTGATAATGTCTCAGTGGTGTCTGACCTGTAGTGATTCTTGATTGACATGAATGAATGAATGAATGAATGGCACTAAGTTTTGACGGCATCAAAGTTCATTCTCAGTGCTGTATGTACAAGCAAGAAGTCAAGTTTCGTGACGAAGCAGAATCTGAAGGAAGCAACAGCAGCTGGTCCAGCCCGGGGGCGTTTTGATTCCTGCGAAACATGTTCTGTCCTGGAGCCAGAATGGCATGAGGATCAAACATGTGCTTATGTTGCACAAATGTCGTCCACTTCTCACACCCAAAATGTCGCTTCCACTGCTCCTCTTCAATGTACTTTGGCAAGTTGTGTTTTCCATTCAGATCTTCACAAACTCTCAGGATTCTGGCATTCTCATCCAGCATGCTTTCAAGACCTATCCCAGTGGCAGCGTGTTCCTCAGAAAGGTTGCCAAGTAGAACACTTCTTCATCTGGCACCATTGCAGCTGTTCGCCTATCCCATCACCTTTATAATCCCCTTCATTGTGGGCATCTCCATCACTACTCCCTTGTCTGCCTGCAACAATCGCATGCATCACGTCAAGCTGCAATCTCGAGGACCACCTTGCTCACTTATCAATTCAAGCATGACAAGCTGTTGATGATAATCAGCAGAATCCAACAAAAAAGAAACCGGGACATACTTGGGATTGTCCATTAGTGAATGGCCGACGCCTTTGGCGGCAACAGTGAGATTGGTGGAAGAAGAAGATGCCACTGCTCGAACGAGTTCAGCAATCTCGTGAACAGAAGTTGGGTGCAGAACTGCAGCTGCCTGCAAGTGCTTGATGAGACCCCAATCACGCGAAACTGCTACAGCCGACGAGAGATGGAGCCCGTTGTGCTGAAGAAGCTCCAAAATATTAAAGTCCGTTCTTTCAAGCGCCGTAGAGGCCAACTGCTCCACGCCAGCTCCTTGCAGCAATGCAGGACCCATGCGGGACCTCACCGAAAATACCCACAACAACAATAATAACAATGTCAACCACCACCACAACAACAACAACTGAGGTTCTTGTGTCGACGACGACGACCACCACCACCACAACAACAACAACAACAACACTAAATGAAGTTTTTTGTTGTGTTTTATACTAGAATGGTGGTGGTGGTGGCGATTCTAGTTGTTCGAGACTAGATACTCCTGTCCATGCAGGGTGGATCGAGGGGCCCTCAAGGCCACCCCCAAGGCAATGCCTTTAATGCTTGATCTCTATTATATAGATAAAATGCTATTTTAAGGGATTAAAACTGAAGTCAACTCTAAGTGCTAAATTGGAAAAGCAAAAATAGGGGGAGGTAGATAGCCAAACTTTAATGCTAAAATAGGAATAAAACGGGAATTTTCTGTTGCAATATTCCCTTTTTTTCCTGAAAAAGTCCACAATTGTTTAAGGAAGGAAAAAAAATTGAAATTAAAATTTTAAGCCACAATTTTGGACTTTGATTTTTAATTTGATAGCATTTTAAAAACTAGTGCTTTTACTGTTAGACAAGGTCTAAATGTCACCATTTAATGCTAAGTCTCTCTTTGGACGGTAGCCAATGACACAACATCAGAATTTTTTTTAAAATATCATTGGTTGGAAACTGCAGCTTTATTTTTTCTGGCAAAATTTTCCCAGTCCTAAACATTGTTCCTACTTTGATGGTTTTACCATGCCATTGCAAAGCTCTAATGGAGGATTTCAGATGTGTCATATGCAATTGAACAGACATATTACTAGACAATAACCAGATGGAAGTAATCCCATGTCTTACAAACTACTACATTCTCCTGCATATTAATAACATACAAATCAAAGAACAAAATACCGTTTATACTGGCGGTTGTATGGTGCAAGAAAAAGAAGCTTAACCAACAATTAACTGAATTAGATGTGTTTACAGTACTTCCAAACTCCAAAACTCATTACTTTAGCCATGGAGTACACTGCTTTTGTTTTGTGGCTGAATTGCTTTTAATCAGAAATTCCATTGTCAAAATGGTCGACAGCTTTGCACCTTCAACTTATCTCTGCTTTGATGCACACCCCTGACCCAGTAACTAATTTGACATCTTATCATTCACTGCAATTAGGGGTTTGTGGATCTCAAAACAATGCAGCAAAGGGAGAACCAGCAATGGAAAATGCAATCAATTCCAAACTTGGGAGTTCGTGATACAGCTGTGTACCAAAAGCAACAGACGGTAGAAAACTACTTACATCAGGCAAAAGGAAGCATGAGAGACATGACCTGCACAGCTGAAAGCACATAGTCCAACTACCAAGCTTTCAACTAAACCCATTGGCATGTGGAATGTGAATCCTTGTACTAGGCAGAAAATAAGGAAGTTCGCTTAAGTCGCACAACATCAAACTTATAATCATATAACTAAGGAATTCAACTGTATGCAGAAGCTATCATGAACATTCATAGGGTTAGCAGTTCATTAAAATGAGATCTTGGACAGACCAGCCACCAACATTTGCCAGGGAAGGGCAACATTAAACGACTTGGAATCTGACAACTGTGTGAAGGCATGCTCCAACATGGGTACTGGTGTTGGTCTTCATTTAGTCATAATAATTCACTGCACACAAAATACAAAGCATCAGTCCAGTGACCAATTACCTGAAAACAAATGATCTGGAGCAACAGCTCTGCAGACCAGTTTACATATTGAAAGAAGCAATACTACCAATGGCAGGAACATGAGAACTGGACACAAACAAGACTCGGCTCTAAAGTTGGTTCAAACCTTATAATTTGTCTTCCATGGTTGTTCAAACCTGCCAATGTGTAGAGTGCAAGAGAAGCCAACACAACTGCCATAGGTGAAATGCTGTCATACCTCTGCTTCTTCAAGCCTTGTTGCATCCTCCCCCTTTGGCTGGTCCTCTCCTGTAGTCAAAACCACTACATTACATTGAGCCTTTACTCAACATGAAACCATGACATTGGTAAGAACAGGACAAGTCTCATAACATAAGAGCTTCTGCTACGAACAGCCTTCCACAGTCAAGAACTGAAACTCAAACTTCATTCTTGCCTCCATGAAGATGGAGACAATTTGAGCCAGGTGAACCACTGCTAAATATATTACAGCCATACTAACTATGTTACCAAACAAGGAAACCTGAATTGAGCTTTTGAACTTCACCTGCATCATCTTGCAGGTCTGAAGTCCAAAGGGTGAGGTTGTCTCTCAGCAGCTGCATAATTAGTGTGCTGTCTTTGTAAGACTCCTCACTCAAGGTATCAAGCTCTGCAATTGCTTCATCAAATGCTTGTTTTGCCAAGTGGCAAGCTCTGTGAATACATCAACCACCCAAACCACTTGATGACAACCCTGATCAATGTCTCATTAAGCTATTCACCAACATAAGGATTTCAATATAACTTTCAACCTAGAGAAATGAACCAAGGATGTGGATGCTAAGTGACTCACCGCTCAGGTGAATTGAGAATCTCATAGTAAAACACAGAGAAATTCAATGCAAGGCCCAGCCTAATAGGGTGTGTTGGTGCCAAGTCTGTGACAGCAGTGCTTGAAGCAGCCTACACAAAGTCCAGATGAGACAGCACATTAGAATTGCAAACCAATCTCTAAACCATGTAGAACCCGGACTGAAGCTCCCTCTAGTGATCAGCACACAAGAGTATATTGTGTAAGAAACGAGCAAGCACCACACTGATATCCTCCAACCATTATTGCATTTCAAGCACCCTTGAGAAAATGATATCCAAGCCCATCACTGTTCTCACATGCTTCTACTCCAAGAGGACTACAGTGGCATGATTTACAGCAAAACAATTGAATAAATACCTCATATGCTTTAAGAGACTGATCTGCAGCTTCTTTTCTTTCATTTCCTGTCTTGAACTCTGCCAAGTATCTGTAGTAGTCTCCCTTCCTGCAGTTCCAGATTATTTCAAGCTTATTTTTCAGCACAAGGTGGACAGAGGTTCACCAACTGCTATGCATCAGGTGCTGTTGAACATTCTCAGAAGTAATATGCATCACAACAGACTGATAACCCTGCTGAATTCTTTTATATAAGTATGGTAAAAGGATACTCATCATGTGGCCCCATCCTCAGATGATCATCAACAATTACCACCAATGCAAGGGGAAAGTAAGTAATGGATAAGCAGAAGCACCCGCATACATAGCATCCTACATTTGTAACTTTAAATTAAAAGGAAAATTACAATAAATTCACAATGCAGTGCACATGTATGGGCACACACAGGCTTTCACACATGACTTTCTACATCCAAACCAATATAATATTGATTTAAACACACTGGAGACACTGGATCGGAAGCTTCTCTGATGGCTCATGCAAAGCATGAGATCAACAAACAGTGCACCTTATAGGAGGAACACAGTGCACAGTGTGTGGCGGACAATGAACAGCAAGAAGGATTTACATATATTCATTTTAGTACAAGACTGGGACAGATTGCAGAAAAGAAGCATGTCGACAACCAACTTCACCAACTGCAAGAATGCATACATCTTGTAGTAGAAAACAGTTGATTCCCCTGTGCTGGAGGATGGAATTAAGTGTTGGTCAATGATGCTGAGAATGTCATTGCAAATCTTGGCCAGCTCCTCCTCCACCTTGTGGCGGTACTCCTTGATGCGTGTCACATTTTCCTCATTGCCCTTGCTCTCCTCTTTCTGCTCAATTGAAGACAAGATCCGCCATGAGGCTCTTCGAGCACCAATGACATTCTTGTATCCAACAGAGAGCAAGTTCCTTTCTTCAACAGTGAGCTCCACATCCAGCTTTGCAACTTTCTTCATGGCATCAACCATCTCTGAGGAGACACATTACCTGAAAATTAAAAAACTCCCCGCACTCACACAGAGAGATGACATTGATAAAAAAACATATCACTATAACAAAGAAAGATGTAACAAGTTTTTAGATCAACCAATTGATCAAGCCTAGACCTACAATTCCAGTCAGCTTCCCAAAGAACACATCACCAAACTTCTTGCAACTGCGACAGACAGAGTCACAAAGACCTGGAGCTGAGGATAAGTAAGTAGTGCAAAACGTCCAAATGTTAGGCAGCACATCACATCTGCAGAATAAAAAAAATTACATCCTTTCTATGCTTTTCTACATGAAGAAAGCAAAAGAATGTAGACCGCCCTGGCCCTCATGCAATAACATACAGAAAACCCTAAGGAGGTGACATCTAATAAGACTTCCTGCCAGGCGTCCCCTAAGAAATCTCTACCCGGCATGAACCATAGAGTCAATTAACGATGATCACTTCCAAGTCTCTTGAAGAAAACGGCAAAGAATCGCTCACGACATCCACAATAGTGCAAAACGGCCGGAATAAAAACACTTTTATGACAACTAAGGGCAAACCACTAACCATCGTAGCGCTCCGCCTGCTCTGAGAGCTTGGCCAAGTAGATATAGCGCTCCCTCTCCTTCTCCGTTCCCATAACGTCTTTTCTGGTCGCTGAGAAATCCTCACTGGCGCAAGAAACTCAAAGCGCAGGCAAATGCGAACCGATCGCTACGGGAAAGAAAACACACCCCTCCCGTCAGAGACCACGATCCAAGGAGCAAGCGAAGAAACGAAAACGTCGCGTGAGAGGAGAGGTCGACGAGAAGAGATTCAGGAAACCCTATAAGAGAGATCGACGGAGGGGGGAGGCATCAATACAACGTGGCGTATTTCAGGTCCTTGGATAGTGTGATTCCACCCACGAGCGATTCCGGTACTTGTAGGTTTTCTTATACTTTCCGGGTGTCTCGTAGAATACAGGGTATATACAATTACCCATGAGGGGGCATCTCAAGACTTAGTGTAGAGTAAAGCCCTAGGACCTGTCCTAGCCCCGGTCCTAAAGCCTTGGTCCTAGGGCTTTCCACAAGTGTAAAGATTGAGCAGTTTCCTTATTTCCTTTGTTGGCGTTGTCTACCAAGGCAAGGATATTGTGTTTAGATTCATTATAGAGTAAAGTAGCTTAAGGGATTTTGGCCCCTAGGTAATAGATCTATTTCTATATTAGGATTTTTGAAAGATGATATTTTGGCTTGTGTTGAAACTTGAGATAAGTTACAGAGTTATAATATCTTGAAGGATTTTGGTTTCTTTTAGAGGATTTTTTGAAGATTATATTTTTGCATGGTGAAGTATTTGAGTTTCCATAATTGTTCTTTTGCCTTATTTTTAACATAAATGGCAAGGCCACAGTGTGACACACCCCTTGTTTAAGTTCTTTAGTCCACAAGAGATGAAAGGCCAGATGAAAGAGTGCTAAGGTTTTCTTATTAGTTTTTTTCTTTAGTTCTTGTATTGGTTTTTTTATTTAGTTCATTTACCGATGAAAGGACGACAGATTGAAGGACAGTGCATTAAAAAGGGTCTTTAGTTTCTGTACCCAATGGAAGGATGACAAGATGAAGCACAGGGAGGAAGTGGACGCCAAGGGAATTATGAATAGGAGAAGGGTCGGAAAATAGACCCTTTCAGATTTGAGATCGCGGCCTAAGGCCGATAGGGCGAGGGAACGGGTCAAAAATTGGGGAGGGCCTATTTTCAGACCCTTCACTTCTGGAAAGAAAGGGGCTGGTTTTCCTGTTGTCTTTCAAATGGCTTTCTGCCGTATGCATCATACTTACAAAAGGCGGCAGAAAAGGAAAAAACACTTAGATGAAAAAAATCAGAACTGTTCCCTTCTGAAATCCCAAAGGCCCAGTTGACAGGCTGTACTGGGCGTTCTGGATTTCGAAAGGTACAATGAGAAATTGGGCCAAGGCGGATTGACATCATTGGGAGATCATGGTAAAACCCCAAAACCCATTTAAATAATATTTTAAATATTTATAAACTCATCTCCATACTCTAAGCCGGGGTCCCTGAGTCCAAATCTATAATTTTTGGGGCCTAATATGGCCATTTAAATGGGTTTTGGGGTTTTTTTACCATGATCCCAATGTGGGGGTCCATTTGCCCCTGGCAGAAAAATTGGGGCTGGGGGGAGTACAAAAAATACACTAAGGAAATCTGGCAATTTTTTACAATTTTGTAATTTTCAGTCAACTTGGTCAATTGGAGTCAAAAAGAAAAATTTCTCGCCATCAATGCAGGAGAGAAATTCTTGTTTATAAAGCCCTACCCCATTTTAGTGAAAGAAAAGGGGTGAAGTTTGAGCACCTCCTGATCAACAAAAATCCCCCAAGCCAGTTTCAGGGCCTTGGCTTGTTTGAGCCTTATTGACATCTTCATGTGCACTAGTTTCAATTATTTTGAGTTTTTTCATTTAGGGGTCTGCTAAATGAGAGTTATTGTGAAATTTTATTATTTTGGAGTGCATAAAGGGTAATGACTTACCCATGGAGCTTTTTAGTTTATTATGTCAAGTTTGGTGTTATTAACACAGTTAGGAGGCAGGGGTAATAGTTTTATCCATCTATCTATGAAGAAAGGTTGTTTGTTTGTTTTGTTTGTACTTATGAGATCCACCAAATCAAATCAAGATGCTTCAGATTGTGTTCTTGGTGTCTTTTGAAAGCTCTCAGTGAGGAGGTGTGCATGGGCTTGGTTCGATGATGTTTTGACTTGCGCTGCAAAAGTTCTTGAATATCAAATGAGTTTGTCACTGAAAATTAAATTAAATTGTAGCTGAAATTTTCAGAGAAATTGGAATGTGCCTTTGGTGTTGTTGGAAAGATCTTGATGAGCGGGATTTAATGAAATTCATTTTGTGAAATTTGGATTCAAAATGTGAGAGATATTGATTTTAAAGTGATTTCTGCCGCTGAAAATTCAAATAAATTCCAAAAATCAGGTTTTGGAAGGGAAAATCAGTTGAGGAAGTGGTCAAACTCGAAGGCTTACCATTCAATTCAAGCATGATTTCCTTTAATAATGGGTTCACACTTGGGCCAACAGCACAGGCCACACTAGTCTATCTATGAAGGAAGGTAGTTTGTTTGTTTTGTAGGTAGGAGATCCACCGGACTGGGATGCTTCAGATCATGTTCTTGGTGTCTTTGAAAGCTCTTGACTAGGAGGGGTGCATGGGCTTGGTCCATTGACATTTCGATTTGCGGTGCAAAAGTTCTTGAATATTGAATGATTTGTTCACTGAAAATTTCAAAGCCTTTAGTGTTGTTGGAATGATCTTGATGAGATTTAATGGAATTGATTTGGTAAGATTTGGATTCAAAATGTGGGAGATCTTGATTTTTAAGTGACTTCTACCACTGAAAATTCAGATAAATTCCAAAAAACCAGGTTTTGGAAGGAAAAATCAGCTGAAGACATGGTAACAATTGGGCCAAGGGCACAAGCCACACTAGTCCATCTATGAAGGAAGGTAGTTTGTTTTGTTTTGTAGTTATGAGATTCACTGAATCCGGTAGTGGAGGTGGATTTCTGGTTAGAGGAGGCACAGGTGTGCGTTTTGGTGTTCCTTGGTCATGTTCTCCTTGGAACCCGTGGCACCCACCATGGTATCCACCACTGGCACCCGCTACCCCTATGGCTCCTTCATCAAGGAAAGCATTGTCATATCCAATTTATTCTACTAGGACAAATCCAAATGTTCATGTTCAAATGTTTTGAAAAGTAATTTAGGCTAATGGTGAAAAGCAGGACATTGACATAGTGAACCTATTTTGTTTCACCTTAAGAAATGCAATTTCGAAATGGGGCAAAAAATTTATGTAGTTTCATCCAGGTTGCACTTTTCTAGAGTTGGAAGCTACATTTATAAACAATATCGCACCATTCAAAACAATGAACAGGTTTACATGGCTCTTAGAATCATTAAATAGGACAATGACAAAAAAAAGTTTCAAGTTTACTATGAACATATCTTCAAACTTGCCAATTGTCTTCAACATAAGGCGAATGACATCTTATTGACAACCTTTTTCCAAACTAAGTTGGTCCCCTACTTGCAAATCACAATTGTAGGAATGAAACATGACGCCTTATTTGAGCATAAGGAATCTACAATCACTTGTGAAGAGACCATGGCAAATGCAAGGGAGTATCGAAAATTGTTAAAACCACAAAAAAAACTAAAGAAAGCACTAGACCACATTCAGATCGAAAAGATGTGCAATTTCTATCATTAACCAGGGTATTTGAAGGAGCATTGTCATTTGAACCCAAAAAATCTTGACAAAAAATTGAAGGACAAAAAAATAAATTAATAAACAATTTTTTTCCTTAAGCAACGCGAGGAATGAATGGAAACCACGGGAAACAAGGAAAATAAAATCAAGGAAATTCCCTTGTTTACCATTGCTTTGTACGCAATTCACTATAGCATAAGATATATGACTACCCACATAAATTAGCTACATAAGAAATGTTCCAAAACAAAGTCTCCCATGCAAAACTGAAAAAGGATGAAGTCATTATCAACATGGTCTTAGTTATCGAAATAAGGAACTAAAACCCAAGATTGGTGCTACAATTGGAAAAGGAACCATAGAAGACCAAGACTATGGATAATTGGGAGAAGGAGGAGTAGTTGTAAAAAAACCTTCAATTCAGTGATCCAATAACTACAAACACTAGAATCCACAAATGGAAGGATTTCCAAGGAGCCAACAGCAGATGTAGAAGCCATCTGGATTATTGAAAACTGAAATCAATTTTGGCAATAATGGAACAATTACCGAAAAAACAAAGCATGTTTTAGGAAATCAATCAATAATTACTAAATAGTAAACATACTCCAACCCTTGGTCAATTTATGCATTTGGCCCCTAATTTAAAACAATAGGAATTAATTTAATATCAAATGAACAAGTAGAACGAAATCCAATGATAATTTGTGCATAGCAAAAAGGACATAACATGAGAAAATAAGGTCGTAGTAATTCAAAATACATAGGAATCTTCTAATGTTTCATCATAAAATAATAATCCATCAATGATGCAGCCGGAAAGATGTGGTTTTTAAAGTGTCACCAAGCAGTAAACCAACCCATCTTCAAGCTCCACCTTCTAAAGTAAGGTCACTCGTTATAGATCTTCACATGGCAGTAATTTTGGTGCATGTAGGAAAAAACATAGTGGAGGATGTTCTATTGGATGGGGGGTTAGGTGTTAACAATATCACCGAGGATTTGAAAAAAAAATTATGATTAGCTATCCTAAAACCTGCACCTTATACCCTTAGGATGGTACACAAGACCTTAACCAAACCCATAGGGTTAATTTGAGACTTGAAAATCCATATCCATGGTATTCCATATGTTGTCACTTTCATAGTGATGAAAAATAACATATTGGACACCAATTACTCCATGTTGTTGGGTCGCCCATGGCCACGAGATGCCAAAGTCACACACGATTGGGGGAACAACCTCATAAACATTGAAGGTAATGGAACAGTCCACACCATAGCGATAACAAAGCATTTAGATAGCTACACCAAATGCCCATAAGTTTTACTTTGTTACGATTTTGTTAACATAATCATAGATGAGGAGGAAGATGTGTTGTTAGCGGGGGAACCGGATTTGTTTGCAATCGACACAATCATTTTACCAGAGCCAGAAGTCTTGGCAATGATGTTTGATACAAAAATCAATATTGATACAAAAACCAGTACTAATGCAGAAATTAGTACTGATGCAAAAATTGGTAATACTAATGCCAAACCAGTAATGATGCCAAAACCGATAATGATGCCAAAATCAGTATTGATATGAAATTTGATATCAACGAATCAGTTGTTGGTTCTCCACACACACTAGGCGAAAATTTGGTAAACATTATGCTAGCTTGAATCAAAGTGTAGGACATGAAAATGGCAAAATGGAATCTATTAAAAGAAATCCAAATTCGGCCATTTAATTTGGGTATTCTTGACAAATTGCAAATGGTGAAACTAAACATTCATTTGGACCCTTTTATGGCAAATGCAACAGAACAATTGTTGAAAGAGTACAAAGACATCTTTGCATGGACGTACAAGGATTTGAGAAGTATTCCACCGCATTTAACAAAACATTGAATTCATACCAATACACAATGCACATGCATCACATCAAACATGGTATGGATGAATCTAAACTATGTTATGGTCATGAAATAGAATGTGGACAAGCTATTAATTGCAAGATTCATCACCTTAGTGGAGGAAGCAATTTGGCTCTCTCCCACTGTGGTGGTACCACAAAAGAATGGGAAGTTTCGAATATGCGTGGACTTCTAAAAATTGAATGTTACCACAAAAAAATATCTTTATCCTTTACCTTTTACGAAGGAAGTATTAGACATGGTGGCAATACATGAAGTTTATTTGTTTATAAATGATTTTTCAGGCTATCATTAGATAATGATCACCCCAAAAAAGATGAATAAAACTTATGCATCCCCAAGCTCCTTTATGGACTCATATGCAAGTCAAAAGAAGAAGACAACGGAAGGAAAAAGAATTGGGGCACGCTCCCTGGTTCGTAGCATTTCGGGGGTAAAGGGGCATGTTAGAGTTCCGGGATGGGACTAGGAAGATCGAGAAGCAAGTCACTTATTCACACGGACCTGCACAAACCAAACAACAGGTTGGTTAATGTGTAATTAGAACCCTTTGGTGTTCAGACAAACCACGGGCAAACACGAATTCACAAGACTCACCACGGCCCGGACTTGGGGGAAGCCACCACCTTCCCCCTTATAGTATACTCTATGCCTAGCCATAGGACTAACACCCAAATGTCATTTTGTCCCAAGACTCCCAAGTGGGAGTCCCAAAATTCCCAAAGTTGGGACTCATGCAACTTTGGGGGCCCATAACTTTGTATGGAGACATTTGATTGAAATGAGATCTCAAGCAAAGTTATAGCCTTGTTGAGAGCTTTCCAATGGTATATCATACGCCACTTGAAAGTAAGGAAATCTGGTCCATTCTTGACTTTTAGTGGTCAAAGGTCAAATTGCCAATTTGACTCCTTGCCTTTCTTTTGGCCATAACTTGTGTTTGAAGTGTCCAAATGAATCATGGGGGTCCATTTTAAAGATGTAAGTTCCAAGAACTTTCTAATGATATAAGGAATTCTTCAATCCAATGAGTTTTAACCCCTGAAATTACCCTTTGAAGATTTAAAAGTCCATTGGGATTCCAACTCCCAAAGTGGGAACTTACTTGGGAGTGTGAAGGTTCATTCCTTCAACTTTCTTGCACTCCCGGGAGCATGAAATGTGACTCCCGGGTTCACTCTTGGCCTACACCTTCGCAAGCCCTTACTTTGGTCGCGAGCCCAAAGCTAAAATTTGAAAAATATTCCAATGCATTTAACAAAACATCGAATTCATACCAATATACCTACATCACATCAAACATGGTATTAGATGAATCTAAATTATGTTATGGTCATGAAATAAGATTTGGACAAGCTGTTAGTTGTAAGATTCAACACCCCCATGGAGGAATCAATTTAGATTTCTCCCATTGTGGTGGTACTACAAAAAAACAGAAAGTTTCGAATATGCGTGGATTTCTAAAAATTGAATGCTACTACAAAAAAAGATCCTTATCCTTTACCTTTTATAGAAGAAGTATCAGACATGGTGGCAATACATGAAGTCTATTTGTTTATAAATGATTTTTCAGGTTATCATTAAATAATGATCGCCCCAGAAAACATGAATAAAACTACCTTCATCATAGATTGGGGAACATTTGTTTGGATAGGCATGCATTTTGTATTGAAGAATGTTCCACCAACTTATTTGTGAACAATGAATATCGCATTTTGTGAATGGGGTGTTCATGAAATTATTTTTGGATGATTTTAGTGTATTTAGTGACCTCAAAATGCACCTTGCCAAATTTAGTTGTGTTTTGAAAAATGCCTTGAATTTATATCAGTTTGACTCTAGAAAAATGCATGATTTTGGTTACTTAGGGGCCATACTTGGGTACATGGTCTCCAAGGCAAGAAAACTATTTGATTTGAAAAAAAATTTAACAATCATGAATATGCCCACACCAAAAACACCTAAGGACATATATGTTTTCAATGGGATGGCCCGGTCCTATTGATGTTTTATCAAGAACTTTTCTTTAATCATGGCCCCCATCACAAAACTCTTATGCAAAAAAAAGGTGTTTGCATGGACTATTGAATGTTAGGAAGTGTGGGAGGCCATAAAATAGAAGTATTTAGATGCACTGATCATAATAGCACCCAAATGGGACATGGAGTTTCACGTTCACACAAACACGTCAAATCTTGCAATCATGGCATGATAATTCAAAATCCTAACAAAAAATGTGATCAACCAATTACATATGCCTCCAAACTCTTAAATAATGCAAAGAAAAACTACACCGCCACCAAAAGAAAAACACTTGCCATGGTTTATGCTTTGCATAAATTCAAACATTATTTACTAGAAAATAAGTTTGTTTTTTATGTTGACCACATGGCATTGTTGTACCTCATAAAAAAGCCTCAACTATCAAGATGAATCGCTAGGTGGCTGTTATTATTCCTAGAATATGATTGTTCGGTGGTGTACAAACTAGGGCATTCTCATTTAATGGTGGACACTCTCTCACAACTCCCTAATGTTACCAAGAATCTAAGGTACCTAATAGGACTACTAAAACATCATTGTTTTTACTTCAACCATAATGGCTATAAGAAATGCATACGTACATCTCTACCAAAAAATTTCTAGAGGGATATTCCATGGAATAACGGAAGAAATTAGTGTTGAAGCCATTCCCCTTTATTATCCTCAAAGGGAAATTGTGCAAACAAAGGCAAGATCAAATTTTGTGTTGATGTTTGCATGATGATGAGATTTCAATAATTCTATGGGAGATACACAAAGGAGTTGGTAATGAACATTTTTTGACGGACATCACAACCCAAAATGTGCTAAATGCCAAGTATTGGTGGCCAACTCTACACAAGGATGCACGACAACATTATCAATCCTATGATGTTTGTCAATGAACCGGAAATCTTTTACATACCCCAATGGTGAAATTGATCACCATGCTCTCAACTAAACCGTTCATGAAATGGGGTTTGGACTTCATTGGCATGATTATTCACATGACAACAAATACATTTTAGTTATTACCAATTATGCAACCAAGTGGGTGGAGGCAAAGGCAATAAAGACCAACACAGTTACAATCACAACTCAATTCATTTATGAATTCATTCTAACTAGGTTTGGTTGCCCCTTCACTTTGGTTAATGACCAAGGTACCCATTTTATCAATGAGGCCATTGAAATCTTTACCATTCATTTTATGTTTCAGCACACTAGCTTTACAACTTACTATCCTCAAGGAAACAGTCAAATAGAATTTACCAATAAGGTTATTGAACTACTATTGATTAAGTTAATCAATGAAAATCGCACAGATTAAGACAAACATCTCCACACTAGTTTATTTACCTATAAAACAACTTTCAAAATGGGCATAGGTAATATTCCTTTTCAATTGGAGTATGTATTACATGCTCTAATGTTTACCGAATACTTGTTACCTATGACCAATTTTACAACATTTAAGGATTTCACCATGACAAAGGTACTTAATACCTATTGTCAAAGTTAAAGAAGTTGGAGGAATCCCAAACACTTGAAATAAAAACCACAAGCAAGTGACCATGTGCTTTGGTTTCCAAAAACACGAAAAGAACACATAGGCAAGTTCAAACAACGCTAGTTTGGACCATATAAGATTTAGTATTGTTTACCAAACAATATAACACTTATAAGGGTTATGAACAAATTTGATCCCCACCCCATCCTAGTCAACATTAACAAACTAAAACCCTACCGATTTTAAAACACAATTACTTCTAATGGACTAGAATCAACAGTTGAAAAGGAAAGGGACACAGTCAATACTGAAATGGGGTTCCACATTGCAACCTTAGAAAATGCACAAGGTATAAGCAAAAAAATTCATTCTTAATGGACAAAATTGAAATTCAAGAGCCATGACCTGGAACCAAAAACTAACATTTGGTAGTTAGAACTAAAATTAGAAACACGTTGATTCGAATCGAAAATGGGGAAGATCCAATTGGTACCGAAATTCCGACCATAGGGTCCAAAACCAAAAACGAAGAAGACCCAATTGGTAGCAAAATCTCGATGATAGGGTCCAAAACCAAAACTAAATTACCAATTGAAAATCTATGTTCCATCGAAATTTTTGCCTTAACTGAAATCACAAAGTCAATGAATATTGGTCAATTCTAGATCCAAAATATCCAACAACTAATTCCCCATCAACAGAATTAATTGTGGATGGGAAATTGTTGGATGAAAGTAGAACGTGTTTTCTTATATCCATTGGCACCCTTTGCCTTTTCATTGAAATAATATCCAATGAAAAAAAACATGTAGAAGGCATCAGTTAATCGATGCCATGTTTTAGCAACAACTCGTTTTTGGAATTTAATGAAGAGGTACAATGCATCACCCGAATTAGTATTCAAAAATCGATACTACGTTTCATAAACAATGTAGTTATCTTCAGAAATAACTCAATTGGCCCACTAAGTATAAATGTAGGACCCTCTTTCCCATTTCACCCTTTGAATTTTCATTTTTCTCATTCTTCTCGAATAGCTCTTCAAGTGCAAAAACTCGATAGTTCGACCCAAATTTTTGTTTTTGGCAAGATGAGAAAGGGAATGAGCAAGGAAGAAGTAGAAACACTTACATAGCTAGGCAAGGATAGGCGAAAATTTGCTATATAACAGAAAGAGGAAGAGGATGGAACCAAAATGGAAATCAAACTAAAAAATGAGAGGAGGAAAATTATGAGTTTTTCTGGTGGCGGTAGGTTGATGTTTAATCAAATGGACAAGTTTCAACATTGGGTAGCTAGTAAGAATGTAATGTGGGCAAAGATGATAGGGCTTTCTAGTTTGACAACCTTGAAGTTTACACCCATTAGGCATCCAATGGTAAAGGAATTTTTATAGTCAATAGTTTGGTTGAACGTGAACACCATAAAATTTGTGGTGCAAGGGGTTCCAATAATCATTACTGAGAATCATGTCGTGGAGATGTTATGTCTACCACAAACCAAAATCACTAAGCTATCGGCAATAAATTTTGGAAAGGTGTCAAATATGACGCGCCCCCAAGCTCCTTGATAAACTCAAAGGTGAATCTGAAGTGAAAACAACGGAAGAGCAAGGAGTTAAAGCATGTTCCCTGGCTCGTAGCACTTTAGGGGTAGAGGAGCATGCTGGAACTCCGAGATGGGACTAGAAAGAATGACAAACAACTAATCACTCACACAAACCTACACAAAACCAAACAACAAGTTGGTTAGTGCATAGTTGGAGCACTCTTGGTGCTAGGACGAATCACAAGCAAACTCGAACTCATAAGACTCACCATGGCCTGAACTTGGGGGAAGCCACCACCTTCCCCCTTATAGTATATTTTGTGCCTCTCCACGAGGCCCACATCTAAATAACGTTCTGTCCTAGGACTCCCAAATGAGAGTTTCGAAATTCCCAAAGTTGGGACTTTTGCAACTTTGGGGCCCTATAACTTTGTGTGCAGACCTGCGATTGAGTGTAAAATAAAGCAAAGTTGTAGCCCTCGTTGAGAACTTTCCAATGGTATGTCGCACGCCACCTACACACAAGGAAATCATATCAATTCCTAACTTTTAGTGGTTGGGAGTCAAATTGCCAATTTGACTCCCGACCTTTCTTTTGGCCATAACTTGTGTTTCAGATGTCCAAATGGGTCATGTGAGCCCATTATAAACATCTACGTTTCAATAGCTTTTCAATGATATAAATAACTCTTCAATCCAATGGGTTTTGACCCCTGCAACCACTCCTTGAAGATTTGGGAGCCCATTAAGACTCCAACTCCCCTAATGGGAGCTCATTTGGGAGGGTGAGGGTTCATTTCTCACACTCTCCTACATTCCCGAAAGTATAAGATCTGCCTCCCAGGCCTCCCTCTTGTCCGGCACTCTTGCAAACATGCCTTGGTCACGAGCCCAAGGCTAGGATTGTTATAAAATATGTGCTTACAAATGGCACCCTTAAATGCATTTGTGCAAAAAGAGGTGGGGGGGGGGAATTTCCCAACTCAAGGGAAAGTATGCAGTTAAATTTTTTACGTTAATTCAAGCAATTTGGCTCAAAGGGACTCAGGGGACATATGTCAACAAGAAGCTTATGCTTTTAATGGCCCTGGCTGAACCCCAAAAACTAATGAACTAGGCTCATGTGGCATTTTGTAATTCACATTCCAAATTATAGGATTTGACCATTACATTCAAACAGAAATAAGAAGATTTTAGCATGGAGATAAAATTTAATGGAGTGCAAGTGCTAGACATGATCCTTTGACATTAGTTTCTGATCAACTAGAACTTCCAACTACCAAAATCCGAAGATGACACTACTAGAAATCATGTTGTTTGCAATGAATCATTATGCAACTAACATGCAATTAGTTATCATTTACAACTATCTCGGTCATGTTTGCAACTATAAATTTGGTATTGTATAATTTTTCAACCATACAATTGTGTGTGCAACTAACGTGCAACTAAATGTGTACAACATGGACGTGTGTCATAAAAATGATGGCTTAAACTTATACATACTTAAATTATTATACTTAATATATCTACATAGGCTATGTATAATAATATTATGTGCCTCTAGTACTAAGGTTAACCACATGCTAACTTATGCTAACTTAAACTAACCTAAGCTAAAATAACCATGGCTAGGCTAACCTAGGCTAAATAAACTAAAAAGTTAAACTAACCATGGCTAAATTAAATTAAGCTAAAATTAACCATGGCTAAATTTATTAGGCTAAACTAATTATGGCTAAATTAAATTAGGCCAAATAATTATGGATAAATTATTTATGGTTAAAATAAATAAAACTATATTATTTATGGTTAAAATACATATGGCCAAATTAAATTAGGCCAAACTAATTGTGGCTAAATTAAGTTAGGCTAAATTATTATGGCTTAAAATATATGGCTAAATTAAATTAAGCCAAATTAATTATGGCTAAATTAAATTGAGCCAAACCAATTATGGCTACATTAAATTAGGCTAAAATATTTATGGCTAAACTAAATTAAGCTAAAACTAAAAATGGTTAAATTAATTATGGTTAAACTAAAATATACTAAATTAAATTAAGTTAAACTAAATCATGGTTTAAATATATATTACAAGTTTTTAAATTTTATTTGTCAAAAAAATCTAAATATTTGTTTTGGCAAATGAAACTCTTTTATTTTATTTTATTTGGAATCTTTTTCAGAAATTGTAAATTTGATTAAACAAAAACATTATTCAAAATAAATCAATATGATAATATTATAATTTATTATAATTATTCATAATTATCAATTTTTTATAATTAATGATAATCAATTTTATATATATATATATATATATATATATATATATATATATATATATATATATATATATATATATATATATATAAAAT
>Ga0116227_10000684_pt1 | contig 68543 bp, 50 predicted proteins | sample S1TSphgellanicum_FD_89693 | JGI IMG/M metagenome (GOLD analysis project Ga0116227, IMG submission 89693) | Host-associated microbial communities from peat moss isolated from Minnesota, USA - S1T2_Fb - Sphagnum magellanicum MG | ecosystem: Host-associated > Plants > Peat moss > Unclassified... | reverse complement strand
GTGATTAATGCATGTGCTTGTTTACGAGCACTTGAAGAGCAGACATGTTCATGACCAGATCATTCAAAATGGTTGTGAGTCTTATGTCTTGAGTGAAATAGCTTGGTTGACATGTATGCAAAATGTGAAAGCATTGAGGACACTTCATGCACCTTCATATAATATTTTTGATGAGTAAAGGACTCAATGGTAATATGATGTGATAACATTGATATTAAGGAGGACTATTTGGAAGGATTTTGATGATTAAATTTTTTTATGTACCTTTAATTATGGTTTTTTCTTATAAATCCTTTATTTAACAAAATAAATAGTTTAGAAGCTCGTCTTTCAAATTAGTTTCTCCATAATGTAAACTAGGGTTGAAATTTTTTTTATAACAAATTTCTAATGATAACTTGTAAAACAACTTGTATGATTCAAGGTATCCTACCTTCACACTACTTTCATAGTGTTAATTTAAACAATTATGGACTTTCACGTGTGCCTAAAAGTGTTACACCTTAATGTGCTTTCACCCTTAACTAAAAACATATTGAGACATATACATTCAACATGTAACCTTAAGTAGGAAAACTTTGTTTATTGTGAAATATGAAATATGAATTCCACCCACAGGAGCAAACAACAAAAGTAAACCTCAAGTGCATGAAAAAAAACATTATCAATCTGTTGATTTCATAAAAATACATTGAGTATTAAGAATTATCTCACCATCCATATAGGAATTCGGAATATGAACTATTAAAACTGAAATTCCACTCTAGAAGCAACAACAAATTAAGGAATTGTCTAACCTTTTAGACCAAGAGCTAAATATGTAACTACATCCTTTGCTTGTCTAAAAAGAAAACCTTGCCAACATCATGATTTTCCACTGGTTAGAACAGTAAATGCTTTTGCGCATTCTGCAAACAAAGACCAAACATCAATGAATGATTGAGGTTTCCCTTAAACTACAAACATCAAACAAAATATAAAATAATAAAAAAACTAAACAAATGTGAAATGAAAGACATGGAAAACATAACTAAAATAAGGATAATTTTAGGGTTCACTTAGGACATCACCTTAAAAAGTTACGATATCGCCAAATCCTCGATTGAACTTCCTTCAAATTGCTTGAACTAAGAATAAGACGAATATCAAGAACTAAACAACGACCTCAAAAACTACATAATGATTGCGACATGGGTGTAAGTCATCTTTGCAATAGGCAAACCCTTCAACATTGGCCACAACTGAGATGCAAGGTCTAACCATTGCAGCTTGTTTTTGGATAACTCACGTCCTTTGAATGGCTCAAGAAAAAGTTCGCTCCATTTTGGATTTCAAAAGGCTTTGCTAGGCTCATCATCAATGAACATTATTTGATCCTTGTCCCCATAAGGCAAACCTTTGCAAGCAAGGTGAACTCAATCCAAGTCCTTCAAATAGTAATAAATTGAGCATGTAAGCTAACCCGTTGTTCCAATGCATTACTCACATCCCTAAACAAACATAAATTGATTGACGAGAGTTTTAGGCATCAACAAAGGTAAAATTTTAAGGACATCTTCTAACAACATACATGACCAAATAACAATGTTCAAATGTTCAAATGCTTGAAATAGGAAATCTTACACTCCAACATGAATTTCCAACCTCAATACATCTAAGTTTTTTCCCAGTTTTTCACTAATCCCCTTGAAGAAAGGCACACTTTGGAAAGTAACAAAGGACACCATTGACATTGAGAATGAAGAGCTTTTTAGTTGTGCTAGATTGAGGTCAAAAAGTGTGGATTTGCATCTTTGCATTCAAAAGAGAAACATCATGCACCTACCAAAAAAAAAAAAAAAGTTAGAGCAAAAAGAAATTCAAGAATGAGTAGAGGCCTCCATCCTTGTCGTAAGAGATGTTAATCCAACATAGAATATGCAAGAATGAAGTTGATATCCAAAACATGGAAGGATAATTTTGTTAGGGAATTATGTAAAAACATGGACTAAAACACACATATCACGACCTAGTGGCCACCAGGTAAATGAGGAAGAACACGTGGCGACCACTAGGTTGATAAGGAAAACAACTGGCGGCCACCAAGTTGTTGTTGGAGAACACCTGGCAACCACCAGATGGTTGGAGGAGTGCGAGGTTCAACCAAAAGCCCATTAGGCCAAAACCAAATGCAATAAAAGCAAATAGTACATTTGACTACCTTCTTTACAAGTTTTTTTTCCCCTAAAGTCTTGTAAAACTTTAAATAATATGTCAAATTTTCATTTATTTTCCCATGCATTTATTCAATAAAAAACACACATTGAGAGAAAATTTTAGTTGTAACAACAAATTATTCATGGGATGTAAAGAGCACAATGCATGACTAATATATTCATGATATTTTCAAGATTTCTTAAATACTTTTGATTAATGTGGTACAAACTTGGCAACTTCAACACACATTTTCCATGTAGAATAATTAATAAATTAAAAAAAATTCATGTGAAGAATTTAAGTTGTTCTTAAATACTCCAAAAGTCTATGTCTTTTCATTTTTTTGTTCTTGAAAAACAAAATCTGAAAACTATATTTTTATAGAAATAATATAATTAGTGTCAAAGATGACAAGGTACTACAATAATAATAAGTAAATTGTAAATATAAAAATGATATCCATCTACAATAAATTTTGCAATAAACAAAATGGATTGTTAAATTCTAAGTACATCATAATATCTACATATTAAAAGACATTGAGGATCAAGAAATGAGTTTCAAAAGACATGCATTTGATATGATTCATCAAATTGGCATGCTTGTCTTATGACACCACTTTCATATTTTATCATCATATTAATATTTAACAATGTTAATATTAAATAGTTTTAAGGGTTTTCATAAGTGGCCAAGATATTATTTTATATTCAAATAGTAGGAAATCACTAGTTTTTATATCATAACTTTATTAAGATTTCTCATTGACAAGCAATAATAAATGTTGTAATGATAATTTTTTTGCTCATCTAAATTGAACTTAATTATTGATCATGAATACATAGAAAATCATTCACTTTTACTTAGCAGAAGATTCATGCAATTGAGATGTTTTTATATATTAAATATGATGGGATATTTGGATTATTATAGATGTCATTTTAATCCCAATATATTATTAGTAACCATGGTCAATTTTTGTCACAAAATATGCACAAATTTATTTTAGTTTATTCAGATATGTTAAAAATTTACACCATTTGGACATTGGAGGGATTATACATGGGGTAGGGTTTAGGGTTTAGGGTTTAATGTTAGGGTTTATGGTTTAAGGTTGGAAGAAGGCTAGACATCAGCCCATAATGTCATTGCTAAGTAGAGTGTCATGGTTGAAAGGACTCCCAAAGTTTGACACCATTTGGACATTGGAAGGATTATACATGGGATAGGGTTTAAGGTTTTGTGCTAGGGTTTAAGGCTTAGGGTTGGAAAACGGCTAGATGTTAACCTGTAATGTCACCGCTAAATAGGGTGTTGTGATTGAAGGGATTCCCAAAGTTTGACCCCATTTGGACATTGGAGGGATCATCCATCAAATAGGGTTTAGGGTTTCATATTTTTAATAATCACAAAAAATTAGTTTAGTCTAAAATTATATTTCAATGATAATATTACTGAATATTGATATTTTGAAGAAAGAATATTTTTAAACAAATTTATTATTAATATGAATATGAATTAAATGTTAAAAAATAACATTATTGTGAGGAAAAAAATATTTTTGAAAAAAAAAGACCCTTGAACAACATTGGTATTTTTAAACTGTGGTTTGCTTAGAAAAACTTTTTTAAATGATGACATCATATGACATCATCCATGTGGAAAACAAATCGGCATGAGATAAGGCGTTAGGTGTTTTGGCAAATTGTGGTTTATGTCATGGAAGCCTTGTAGGGTTTCTCATTCTTTGTTTTTTTTATAGAGCATTTTCTTTTTCATTTTCCTTGCATACAACTTGACTTTGCTATTTTGCTTGCATAAAGCTTGACCTTTAGCGCTTAGGTTTGGCATTTTAATTTTTGCAAATAATAGTTTTAGTATTATAGGGAATTGCATACCAATTTATTTTTTCGGAGCTTCAAATGATTGTGTTTTTTAATAGACACGTTACAAATTCAAACACAAGGACAACAAAGAATGTAAGTTTTTCCTTTCACAAAATTTTCTTCTCAAGCTTTCTCTTTCTTATTTCGTTTCGAATTTGTCCTTGAGTTCTACAACATTTTTTCACTTGTGCATCCGTTGCCTCGTTTTAGAATATAACTATTAAGATAGAAATTTCATCTTTGAACTCTTTGCATTTTATTTTTGCTTTTGTATTTGATGCCATAAAAGAGTTGAAAGTTGAAAGTGTGTGATTTCATATTTGATTACAAGTTTTTCATTTTTTCTTTCCCACAATGGCGATCCAACTGAATATGAACTATTCATTGAGTTATTTTTAGTAATTTATTATGACCTAATCAATTTTTAACCTATAAGTAAATTCATATTCTTTCCTTAATGCTACATTTGTGTACCTTTAAAATGCACCTCTACAAAGTTGTAAGATTCTATACAATTATTTTTCCTACTATTTTTGTTTTTGTCTTTGTGATTCCCCCCTTGGGTGAATTTGGTGTTTCTATGTTTCAACACTGCATTGTAGAAGACTTGTGTCTTTTATTGTGACTATAGAATCTATCTAAGTTAGGGTTTAAGGTACCAAATCTTTGTTTAGGGTTTTATGTCTAAGTTTCAAAATGATTAGTGGATTTATATGTCCTTTGAGGATGTTTGTTGGACTAAATTATGTGCTTTGAAGATGTTTGATGGACTTGTGTGTGCTATTCAAGTAGGATGCTACTTTGAGGATACAAATTAAGCTTCTATGCATTGCTCAAATAGGATGCACATTGGATTTCTATGTGTTCAAAGGATGATTGCTAGATTTGTATGTGCTCAAAGGATATTTTTCGGACTTTTGTGTGTGCTCAAGGTACTTGCTAGACTTCTATGTGCTTTTTGTAGACTTTTTATGTGCTTTGAAGATGCTAGCTTGTTGGACTTATGTGTGCACTGAACATGTTTTGTTGGAATTTAATTATATTAATTATGATGGATATCCATTATACTTAGTGCTAGTTTGATGCATATACATGTTAGCATGGGGTAGACATTTATTGATATTTGTTATATTGAAGTTGATATATATACCTATTATTAGTTATAGATTTAAAGTGGTTGTAATAGAGATATACTAATATCCATTGTGCTTGAAATTTGACTGTGTATAAATGTTTCAACGGATTGATGGACTTGTTATGAAATCAATAGGGGACTAAAGTAATATTGATCTTAATGTGCGGACTAAATTCTTTTTGAGATTCTATGTTGCTCACCCTTGGGTTATAATTGGGCAACATGTGTTTGAAAAATTAAAGCCATTTTTTGTGTGACGAATGAAAGATCATAACACATGTTGTTGCATATACCATGTTGAAATTGATGAGCTTTGTACAACTTTTAACAACATGCAAAAATCTACACACAACTCTAATTGTACATGCAACTGTCAAATTTGTGGTTCCAATATTGCATAATCTAATGTTTGTTGCAAAGCCACTATTGAATTATTTTTTGGAATCACCAAGATGTGGGAAAACATTGTGTGCTAAAAAGGCAAATTTATGCAATGGCATAAACGTGAATGTCTGCTTAGTGAACGTGACAGGTGCGGTGTTAATGTGTTACCATTATGTCCCAAGGAAATTGAGGGATCTAATGATCATGTGGTGGCTTGGAAGCGATTTTCCTTTTAGCAAAATATGTCAGTGGCAAGTAAACTACAAAAAAAACTCACCCTTATACACAAATGTATTCCTGTCAATGAATTAATTGCATATTTGAAGCCCCAACTTCAATATTTTGTGCATCATAATTTTGTCGCTAATCGGCAAGACATGCAATTCAAATTATGTTTGAAATCTATGTAACCAAGGTTTGTTATATCAATGATTGATTTCACAGAAAACGAATGAAATGCAATCCATGCACAAACACTGCTATTAGATTTTTATTTTGGTTCACATTACTTATCAACCTAACCCCAATTTTGATCCAAATGATGAAAATGTTTTTTTGATAATTGAACATCACTTTTATATTAGTATGACTGCAAATGTGATTCCTATTTTGTGCAACATTGCTTACAAATGTGTTGGACTTACATGGTTGAAGAAGGATATGCCCCCTCTACCCACTTTGTGTGGTCAAATGGATGTGCATGCCAAATCACATAAGCCTTGGTATTTTGTGGGACATTATCTTAATTTGATAGGTGGATGTGCAATGATATGGTCATTTTTTGGAACAGGTTATGGGAAAAGAGTTCATGATGGAGTTGGGGCTATTATCAAGTGGTTTTTGTAGCAAGAACAACTAAATGCCCATGGTGTGCCTTTACAAAATTTAGGAGACGTTGTAAATTTCATATGTAAAAGTTTATTTGAAAGGCTAGAAACCTTTTACATTGGCCACCATAAGCCAATTAAAAGGATATTTTTGTTCATAGGTGTAGATGATGTTGATTGGAACACTACCCATGCTTTTGATCCAATTCTTGGCACTCAAAACTTGCATTCCATATATGCCCTGAATCAATATGATGTTATTAAATTGATTGGTTAGAGAGTTGGCATGTTTTTGTTGTTTTTGCATGGAAAAACAATGGTATGCATGTTTGTGTGTTCAATGGACAAAGGATTGGAGGCCAGAAACATTAAAGCCCAAAGATACTCATTTTGTGCAATTTATCATGGAAGAAGAAGATATTAATTGGGATTATGGTGATGATGGAAATGCACTTGCTACTTATTTGGAAATAGGAGATAATTTTGATATTAATGCCACTATTGATAATGATGAGGGCCAAGACTCTTGGTTTATAAGTGTTCAAAGCCTCTTCATAAAATTAATAAAGATTTCATTGATGCATGGGGTTCATCATATGAAGTTGGTGACAATGGAGTTGCAAGTATTTATTATCAAAAGTGGGGCACATTTGAATCTTCTTATGTTTTATTGGAGGCATCTCAAACTATATTTACCTATTCCCATTTGGTATGAATTATCAAATTCCCAATGTTCCCAAAGCACCATTGTGTGGGTGGTAATGATCATGTATATGAATTGCATGCTTATGCTTTAGATGATATAAGGTTTTGGCTATTTTAGATGTTGATGATTGATCCTAACTTACAAAACTTAAATTTATTTGAAGTGGTTTATCAAATGATTTGTGAGAAACTTAATGATTGATACTAACTTGTTTGTGACATGAAGTGCATCCCAATTCGACAATGAGGGGTTGTTTATGAGGTTCAATTCCTCGCTAAGTTAATAAGTTTTAAGATTTAGGCAACTTGGGTAGAGTATGCAGTTTGTGCACATGTTCTTATCATCTACTCCATATGTCAAATTCACATGTTCTTGCTTAGTGGATAAGAAGTTAACATATGGGTTTATGGATGGTGTGAGCACTTTAGAAGTTTTGAGCTATTGAAGTTGGCGATGAACAATAGATTGAAATTTCATGCACTACTTGTTGTCCTTTCCAGGGTTTGGATGAGCCACATATTAGCCTTGGTTTGCATGTTGTTGCTGGTCCTAAGCTTACTAAGAAGTGTGCAACATTGGTAAGTTGATCCACCTTTCAATCTTGGAACAAATATTTGTGAACAATTATTAACTATAGTTTATGTCAAGTTCCAATTCTTGGATCTATTAATATTCTTTTTTTTATTCCTTGTCCCATATTTAATGCAAATGTCAAGCAAGTTAGTGCATTGAATTAATCTTGTCATTATGCTACAAGGACGTTATTGAAATGGACTCACCAAAATTACCAGTGCTTATGATTTACCTCCAAGGTGCAACATCTTTTGCAATATTTTTTTGCATCAAAGTAGAGTCTTCTTGTTTTAGTGGGTTGTATTAAAGTCACAGAATTTGGACCTATTGCATTTGCTGGTTTCTAAAATTCTAAATTTTTTGTTCCATTTTTTATAGCTAAAAAAAATTGTTTTGAACATTTTAATGTTATGCATACAGCTTGTTGATATATTATTTTTTGCATTGTTCTATAGGCAGGAAATACACATTGTTGGACCTAGGTATGCAATGAAATACCAAATAGTTGTAAAGAATGCCATTGAACTATCGTTCTTGCTTATAACTACTTATTGAACAAGATTTAGAAAGGTTGGCCTTCCCAAGTCTATATTTCTATTGTTGTGGTACAATGCAATGTTTTGTAAGCACAAAACAAAGACTGCAAGAGTCGATGGTAGTGAGATTCTAGAGAATGAATAGTAATTCTATATTTGACCTAGTTTTGAGCTAACAACGTCATTGTTTTTCAAACTCAGTGGTCAATTTGTTCTTAAAAATATTATGTGTGGAATATGTATTGTGGTGGTTCCCAAGTCAACTTGTTGTTTTGCATTGTGAGTGTCTTTTAAATACTTTTCAATTATAAAGTTGTAAAGCTTCTAATTGTGGAGGTTTGTACAATGTACAATATTGGTTTTTTTTGGAGCTTGTTTTCTGATTTTCAAAACAAAATGTTAGCAAAAATCATAGACATTAGCAGGTTAAACCTCCATTTTATTGACTAAATGAAGATTTTGATTTCCTTTCTGATGTTCAGTTTCAGATTTTGTATAGTCTTTGAATCACTTGGCTAGCATGAACTTTAATGATGATGTGGTTTATGTGCAAGGGGTGGTGCTAGAATCTTGATCCTAGCAAGTGTCTTGATTTTATTTTGAGAATTGTCAACTTGGTAAAAATATACAAGAATCACATGCAAACTAAGACAAACAAATTTACAATACAAATCATTAATATATCTACTTGGAATTGTGAGATTGTATTTTGTTTTTACCTTCCTCCCATTTTGATTCGAACTTTGAAAATGTGAGTAGGCATTGTGTGCTAGTTCATGGAAAAGCAACATGATACAATCACTACAATTGTTTTTTGCATATCTTCTAAATTATTGATTCAAAAATTTACAAAAGTTATTTACAGTGTTGATGGTATGTTTATAATGCCAAATTTGTAATTGTTCTTGGGATGTTAGTGCCCATAAGTGAGGTGACATAAGTTGCCTTTTGTATGAGGGGTTATTCACAACCATTTCAAATGTGGACCCTAAACCTTGGCTGCTACTTTTTTATTTCCCAAGGGATGGTTATAAGGAACATGTTGCAACTCTACAAAGCTATTGGTAGACTTATATATAATTCACTTGAGAAAAGCTATGGGCTTTTCACATCATAGTCCGATTTGCCCCACCCTATGTGAGTTTACATTAGTGAAAACATGCAGAGCATCAAATCCAAAACCCCCCTAAAACCAAACTTTTATAAAGATGTCCCATTTGGACCTCATCAAATGGTACATAGACTTTAGCAGAGCAGTTGTATGATCACCTTTCAACTTGAAAGGAATAATAGCCAAAACACACCAACTATTCTAGAGGCTTCATAGCTTTGTTGTTTGGAAGGACAAGGGATATTCAATACTCACATGTGATACAAAAAGTGGGAATCTATCTGCAACTTTGTGATGCCTATAGGCAAAGGTTCCAATGAGCTATGATACTCAACAATGGTATTACAATTTTTTGAATTGCATGAAGATGTCCAACAATGCCAAGTAATTAGGGCAATTGTAAGTCATGATCACCACAACAATCACCACATCTTGTACACATAAAAAAAGTCCAAAGATGTATGATACATAAAAAATATTGTTCAAGTGAATAAACAACAAATTTTATTTTCCACATAAATCCAAACTACACTCCATGCATGTTCAATAGATAACATATGTATTCTCCTAGTTGCCCAACTATTATGTTTGGGTTCAACTTGCCTCATGGGGTTTCTCTAACATTCTTGTCATTTATTCCTTCCTTACCACCACCCAAGCCTAATTGAGTAGGTCCATTATTAGCAAAGTTCCCAAGCATGTATAGTCTGCATATGTATTATCAATCATTTTGTGCCTCCTATCGTACATGTGAGATGATTGCCACAAGAACATTTGAGAACTCTTTACAGATTCACCATGATCAAGGATGTACTTTGATATTCCACAAGGACTAAACCAAGCTCCAATGTTTGACCTTCAAGGCGCTTCTTCTCCTCTATGAGAGGAAAAAAAGTTTGTTATAATTTGAGCAACACCATAAAACTTCTTGCATTTTTTCTCTTATCATGTTTGAAAGATTATTTTTCCTAAGGTCAAAGCATGATAAAATAGGCCAAAAAAGTAGTCCATTGAAAACAGAAATGTGTGAAATAAAGTTTTAAAAGTAATTGACACCTATTGATATTTAAGATTTGAATCACATGAAGTTATCAAATGTGTCATAGAAAAGCTAATAGAAGTTTAAAATATTGTATCCAATGTTTTTGAAGTCTACTTTCACTCTACTTTCCAAAAATAATGATACTTTCCAAAATGGACAAAGTATCCATTTTCTCATTCCTAAAAAAGCTCCCATGAAAACCAATCATATGATATGTCCTGAAGGATTTGTTGAAGCATGTTTTATGAAATTACAAACGAGAAAAAAAAAGTTGCCTACATGTAAATATGTATGTTAGACACACATCCTTACTGCAAGGAAAAACTACTTTGAGGGTCTTTCCATGTTATAATCTAGGAATTTTCATTGGAATAGGAGCCCAACATGGGTTACAAAAAGGGCTAAAAGTGGTTGCCAACCAATTTTACTAATTTATATTTTTTTACCTTAAGCCAAAGCTAACAACATAAACAAGTAAACAAGTACAGAAAACCTAGGCAAGTAGATTCAAATAGGTTCAGCCACATTTGGATCATCAAAAAGGCAATTGCAGGTTTAGGTTATGACCATTGGATAGGGATGCCCAATCTTGGCCTCCACATGGCAAAGAAAGAAGGAAAGAAGGAAGGTGCGGGAGTGGGGCCTTAGGTCTAAAAGGTTTGCAAGATGTTGTGTGCAGTTTTAGTTCTCACACCACCCGTGCTGCGCCATGACCATCACAAGTTCTTCCCCTTTGCACTGTAATGTTGCACTGAAGTGTTCTTCTCAAATGCCCAAACAATGTTGGTGTTCAAGTGAAAGAAGTTTGCATTTTCTTCAGTTTTTTTTTTCATTGAAAAGTTGGTCACCTTTTTTTATCAACATTTTTTTGCAAATTGCCAACAATAGATGGGCAATCAAAAGAATGTGAAAAAGTCCCTAACTAAGTGACTTCAAGATGCAAAAGTTTGACGAGCTATGAAGGTTGCAAAAACTACTATTAAAATGGCTAGATATGTTCTTGCCTCCTATATGTTGTTATAGTTGAGATACCAAACATGTTTAGGTTACTAGTTTGCATTTGTTTAGGGTGAGCTCCTTTGGTTTTCTATGGTTTATTTAGGGTCATATGCTTGTGATATCACTACTTGTTTCATCTTGGATGAATGCTGGCATGTTTGTTTGATCTTTGCAACTTGTTAAACTTCTAAATCAGTGACATTTCATCAAACAAGTTCTAGTACATTTTTGTCTATGTATATAACATGATTATATATAGCAAGACCTCATAAGTGTTAATCTTCAAGTATTTCCATTGTTGGAACTTCCCTTCCATCCTCATTGATGAACTTCTATATCCATGTTGTTGTGATATGATGTATTTTTCACTTATTCTGAGCATACTACATGAACTTTTTCAAATGTTGTGGATGTCAATCAATATTTCTTTGTGTTGAGGAGCTGTTGAAAGATCAACATTTAGTCATGAACTAGCTTGTAATATTGTTCATATTATAATGGTGTCTACCACTTAGCATTATAACAATTTTGTCACCAAGACCTTTAATTTTTTCATGGACATGTTACTCAAAAAGGTCTTGAGGAAAAATTATGGGGATTGAAATGCATCAGATCATAAATTCATGATGTGATTTCTTTATCAATTAACACTTGGTCACAAACTACTAAGCCTTTCATCTACATTAGGATTTTTTTGCATTCAATATGTCTAAGTATAAATCTATAAGTGCCATTCAAAAGAGGTTCAATTAGAGTTGTGTACCCACCCACACATGGATATGGATTTCAAGTGGAGTAAACATACATGAATATGTTACAAATTAATTGAATGCCTACCAAAAAAAAACCAATGCACAAAATCAAATATGAATACATGACCTAGTAGTTAACCTATTTCCTTCTCTTGAATATTCTCATCAGATGGGTGTAGTGTTTGTTTATCCAAAGGGACATTCAAATTTTTAGTAATTTGTGCTAGATGTTCATTAATGGATGTCAATCAAGAATTCATTGTCCAATGAAAGTGGCTTTTTTTTAATTACTTGGTAAACCCAAATCTATACCTAGTTTATAATGTTTCAAATGTATACTAACATTTATTGTCTATTTTATGATTGCGTGCAAGTTTACCAAAGATCATGAAAGAAAAAAGGTTGAGTGTGCTAGAAAAAAAGCTAAATGTGAAAATCAATGTCATGCAAGGGCAGAAAACTTAAACCTCATGGACTTCACTGTTGATTCAATAGTTGTTGTGAATCCCACAACAACATGGTGGAGAAAATATTGTGTTGTTATTGATAGTCTCCATGAGTAGTTATTCAACCCTACCCACAACTTTACCAATGAGGATAGGCAACATGCCTTGAGAAAGTTCTTGGACAAAGATAATGTCCAAGGTCTTCTTCCACAATTTGTTAAGGATGCTAGTGACATTGAAAGCAAATTAGGCCTTCTTGAGAGCCTAAAAATTGCATATGCACAACTTGTAGCACAAAAATCAAAGGAAAACTTGTCCTATAGAAACACACTTTTGATTACAATGGTGTTAAATGAAGCTTGTCCTCTCGACATTACATCTCTAAAACAATTGGTGGATCCAGATACTCATTGTCCAAGTAGTAACATGTAGGATTCATGTTGGTCTTATTGGGGATAATATTTGGGGAAGGCTCCCATGAAAACGGTGTTCAAACATTGTGGGTGAAGTTGATTGTGAGCTTATCTTGAATTTCTGGGACACATCCACAACAATCTCACCAAATCGCAAAAATTTGAAGCGACAACATATTGGTGTAAAAACTTGGGAAAAACATCCCACACATTATCTACAAAAAACACAAGTAATGTACATGAATTGCCTTCTTGCCCATAATTTGCAAATTGTTTCACTTGAATGAATGTAGAAATTCACCATGGTGGACATATTAGGGACCCAACTCTAAGTTGTCCTTCATGAACCAACATTTTCTTTTCATTGTGGTTTGCCTAGTTGTCACACATGTATGTGGACCATGACTTCTACTAAATTCAAATCATTTATAGGCTATTTTAATCAAATATGGTGGTACAGTATAACTTGTGCAAGCTTGAATACTTTACTTGATTTGTGTTTCCTACTTGTGCAATAAACATTCAATAGCTTATACAACAAGCTTTCATGGACATGATAATAATGATAATAATGTGGACATGATTACTAATTTGTAAACAACCCTCAACTTGTTCAATAAATTTAGATGCTTTAAATGATCATGTTTAAGCCTTCTACATAGATTGTAAAGTAATGAACTTGTTTAGTTTGCTTGAATACTTGATGATCATGGTTTTCTACTTATCATTGCAACTAGAGTTTACATGCTTCTAGGGCTTGCCATTCTATCTTGGGTAATTGTAATGATCAACCCTTGGTTACTGGTTTTTTTTTATTCAACTATCATTATGTTTGAACCAGTAAGCTAATTACTTCTACTTGGTGGTTTCTACTGACCATGTATGAATTATGTACTTGTGTTGTGGCCTTAAGCTACTTGTTTTACAAGTCTTGATACTTAATGGGTGTCTTTGTTACTTGTCATGCAAGTTCACTATTCACAATTCTCATTCATTAATTGTCAATGTGCATTGAATATTTGGTTCCACTCCTTTGTTATTTGCTACTTACCTTTAGCTACATTTTGAATGTTTACTAATTACTTGTGTTGTGGTCTTGGCTACTTGTTTTACAAATCTGCATACTTAATGTGTGTATTTGTAACTTGTCATGCAAGTTCATCACTCACAACTCCTGCTCTCTACTTGTTAATGTGCCTTGAATACTTGGAGTTCAAATCCTTTCTCACTTATTACTTACCTTTAATTCTTTTCATGTTGTTTAATTACCTGTGTTGTAGCTTTTGTTATTTTATTTACAAATTTAAATACTTGATGGGTGTTTTTTTACTTGTCATGTAAGTTTGTGTTCATAGTTCTTGTTCACTACTTATCACTGTGCTTTAAATACTTGGATCCAATCCTTTGTTATTTGTTACTTACCTTTCAAGCAACTTGTGCACTTGTGTTTGTCGCCTTGATTAGTTGATTTATTTATTACTTCTGATTTACTTATTTTTCATTTACTTGTCATGCATATTAACTTGTAATAGCTCCTATTCACTAGATTTGGTGCACGGGTACTTGGTGCCAAGTTTGAATTACCTGTTCCTCATTCATAAATTATAGTTGTAGCTTAGAATGGATTTTCATGGTACCTTCAATGGCTTCACATGCATATGTGGTGGAGCTACAATCAAAATCAGTAGATTTGATGTGCCAAAATCGTCAAGGGAATGGTGGCCCCCTTTTACTTGTGCATGATGGCTCATGACGGTAAAATAACTCCCTACGAAGAAAACTCACAACCTCTTATGCATTAGTTAATTTTTCCCCATTCTGCATTGAATTGTTCATGCCAAATAAACCTTTTGATGATTGCACATGCCCCGTCATGGGGACCTTTCCCATGACCACTTCCAAGGAAAAACCATGTCATTTTGCACCCATTAGTCATGCTAGGATACCTACTCACAAAATACCAAAGCTTCGTGCTTTTGAACTATGCAACACACCCATCCAACCATAAAAAATGCCATTTCAAGCAATCACTAATGTTCCACCATGTGCTAATGATGAATCTTGAAGCAATCTTGCTCAAATTCAAAATCATGTTTACGGTTATATGAAATATAGAAATGAAATTCATTAAATATTGATGTCTCCTCATCATAGGGGGTCAAAATCAGGGTTATGATGAAAACAAATGTATACTAATATGTTGATTTGGTATGAGTACCATGTTTTGTACCTAATTTTGGATTTCAAAAGAATAGTTTTCACCAAAGTCCACCACTAACACAATGTTGTCTTTTGGAAAAGACTTCAACCAAGCATTGAATTTTTTGTCTTCCCATTGAGCTACAAAATTATGCTTGACAAAGTGTTGTAGCTTAAATTTCAAGTAATCCAACATCTTATATGAAGTAGCATTCTTGTAAACAAGGTTTAATTTCTCTAAAACCTTTCCATTTCTTGCTTTGGTTTCTTCCAAGGCAAATCGCCTCCACTCTACCAAATTGGACACCATACTAGCAAGTTCGGTAGGACAAATTTTTTTTTTTGAATTCCATAGTTAGAACATTATCCATATAGACTATCTTTGTTATACCATTCTACCAATTCCCCTTTAGGACAAACAATGGCCTCCCAAAGATTTGTGATCCCCTTATAAAACTAGGAAGAAGCAACACAATTTTTGGGAGAGTGATTACAAACCTCAAATTTATGTTGCATATTGTTGAGTCCTATTCAAAGTTCATCCATTTCAACATGATAGATACAACATGTGTTATGCTCCCACAATGGTTTTACAAAAAAAGGTTTGAGCCCCTCAAATGCCTGTTGTCCAATACACATTTCTAGATGAGCTATTTTGAATTTCAAAAAAAATTCAGCCTACAAAAGAACATTGAATTTCATTGCATCAATTTTACAAAAAAAAAAATCAATGAAATGGGTCCTACATTAAGTTTACAAACCAACTTTGCATGGATTGTGGCAACTTTACACATATTTATATATGGACTTTGAATGGAATGTGGCAACTTTACATGGATTCATATGCACGGGACTTTGAAGGGCATATCATGTTTAAACTTGGACTATACAAATTGTTAATGAACTACAACATGTTTGTATGCAAATTAGACCTTTGAATGGACTTAATGATCAATTTGTGGACTCTAAATGGGTCATAGTCGATGTATAATAGACTCTACAATGTACATCATAGACTTTGTCATAATCTGATGGACTAAAGAAAGAGTCAAGTACTAATGGATGGACTCAAATTGGATTCAATCACCTTGCAATGGATTCCATTAAAAATATAAGGACTCCGTCACCTTGCAATGGACTCCATCAAAATTGGAAGGATTTTAGTAGGGACCCAATCACCTTGCAATGGATTCCATCAAAACTAGAAGGACTCTACTAGGAACTCAATCACCTTGCAATGGACTCCATTAGAAGTAGAATGACTACTAAGGATTCAATCACCTTGCAATGGACTCAAATAGGAATCAAATACTAATGGATGCACTCCATTCAAGGACTTAATCAATGGATGGGCTCTGCTAAGGACGCAATGAATGGATGGACTCTCCCGAGGATTCAATCAATAGATGGACTCTCCCAAGGACTCAACCATCTTACAATGGATTCCACAAGAAATTTAATAGTGCAATGGATGGACTTTATAAGGGCAATAGACTCCTTAGGAAGAAAATGGATTAGATCATCTCAAATTGGATCATTCTGCTAAAAAATAATACTCAAGTTTAATGAACATTATGAGTTCAAATACATTCTATCATCATTTAAAGAATTTTTATAGAAACATAAAACCTCAAATTACTCAAAATTGCAAAGCTACATTGATGGATTAGATAGGCCATCAATTCATGGATTTCCTTTTAAAATATCAAAGGTTTGAAAACAAGTGTTAAAAACGCACAACACATTTTATTATTAATGTAACTTGGAAGTTGAAATAAAAAGGCATAAGCATGTACACAAATATTTAAGTTTCCATCAAAAAATGTGTAGGCTTTTCATCAAACACCCTAGGTTTTAATTTTTGTCGAGTGACATCAGATTTGTTTGGGTTAACTCATATTTTTGAGGTCCACCATTGCTAGACAACATTTTTGACTATTAAGAAAATGCCATTTGATATCTTCTCCTTCACAGATAAGGACCACAAAAAACTTCATGTTGAATCTATCACATTGCGTCGCAAAATTGCACTTGAAATGTTCCTAACATGCACCCAAATTGTTCTTGCAATAACCCTCCTAGAAGATTTAGTGTGGGCATTCACAATAGGAGTTAGTAAAACATGTTTTGCTGCAAGTTTAACCCCATTATTAGCTTGTTTGTACTCTTCCAAAGCTTTAATTACTCTAGCTACCACCTCTTGTTGGGCAAGGGCATCTTTAACAAGCAATATGTAATCTAGTAGATCTTTTAAAAAATTCACATTACATAAAGCTTTTTTAATAACAAGCTTCCTACTTCTAGCACCTGGACACTTTACAAAAATCTTTAAAATTGAATCGACAATCAAACCTGGGAACCTTCATAGATCCTAATGATCCAAAATTACTTTTGACGTACTTGCCAAAAGTTGTTCAACCTCCTCTTGGTTCTATAGTCTCTTTTTCCACATAGCACTTGACCTTTGTTGAAAAGCATTTTGGATTCTATGTTTTTTTGTGAACTTTTCTGCCTAGATAGTAGATCTCTTTGTAAGACCAAGATGCTTTATTTGTGCCTTCTTATCAACATTCCTTTGAAACCCATCTTCACCCTAAACCCAAATATAAACATTAAATGACCTTGATGCCTATAAAACTTATTTCAAATTAAACAACTCAAACTGACATAAAGTTTTGATGAACAAAAGTTTAAATGCTTGAAAACATACGTGCAAAGAAAGGTTTCAATAGACAACAAAGTCCAATAAAGAAGGCAAAAAACTTATACAACTGCACATTGAAGTTGGATCTTTAGTTGCAATGAGCAAACTATGCCACACAAAAAAATGCTGCTACAATGACCTAATTATGCCAAAGTAACATCTATTGTTACGTCAAAATGACACTAAGGTTCTTGAAAACACAATTTTTTTAAATCAACAAAAGTTTTTACACCAAGCTGCAACCTTGCTCAACCATTGAAGTAACAATGTTGGAATGATCAACTACCCTACAAGCATAATATGCCCATGAATAATATCTACATACCTTTACTGAAAGCAAAAGAAATGCCCTAACTTGAAGCCACAAAGTGAGCTTGCAAGACAACAAAAACCTTGAGTGCAAGATGAAAATTGAATGCACTTCACTATATTGGAAACACTAGAAGAAATCTTGTAATATGCATTCAATTTGCGACTACATGCAACTCCATGCAACTACCTATCATTTGCAATTCTATTTTATCATTTTTACAATTAGTCGCCGTCTTTTAAACTTTATGACTATCTTTGCGATTATGGTGTGACTATTAAATTACACATCCTTCCATGTTTATGAGCTTATTGGATTTTTCATCTAAAAATAGGCTCCTATGTTCATTTAGTTACAAAATTAGTTGCAATTTCGTTACTTATTATGGTGTGTTTATACATTTACTATTATACAATAGGGTTTTGTGGACTACATTAAAAGTATACTATATAGATTTTATTCAAAGTATATTAAACATCTATTAAGTTTATTTAACATATTAAAATGCATTTAAATTAGATGCAAGGTATATAAATCATATTTGATTTGTATTCATAATATCTTAAAATATTTAGTATCTATTCAAAGTATATTGAACATATATTTGACTAGATTATGGGCATATTGGATTGAAAAAAAATCATTTTGATTTTGTATGGTTCATTTAAAAATATGCCATCTTTAAGTATGATTAAATTATAATAGCAAGGTCATATTAATATGATATAATTGCAGTATTAAACAAACATTAACTATATGGCAATAATTATTTTCAAATAATTAATTGGTTCCTATAAAGTATGAACTAAATAATTTTATTTAATCATTTAATTACATTTAAAATAATACCAACTATTTGAATAATCAATTATTATTTATTAATTACTTCAAAGAAATGTTGATTAATTAAATATTAAATCGTAAATTGATACAATAATTAATCATTATTCATGAATGAATGATTCCTATTGATTAATTGCTTAATTAAGAAATATGAAATAATATTTAGTTAATTAAATTTTACTTTATTTCTATCAACAAGTCAATAAGTTTATAAATAAATAATCTATATTTAATATTTATCAATCAATGATTTACCAATAATTTATTAAATATTATTAAATATTTAGTTACTATGAAATAATTAATTTTTAAAAATAATTATTCAGATGATAATTATCTGATTATTCCTTATTTAGTTAATTTTGAAATATATGATTAATCCTGAAATATCTCAATAATCTGACTTAGGTAGTTAATCAAGAGTTATGATTAATAGCTAATGACTACCAATTAGTAAATATTTAGTCAGCCAATGAATAATAAATAGTAAATTCTTCACAAATTAAATTGTCCAGTTACTATTAATGATTAATTAAAACTGATTTGATTTCTACTCTAAAAATAAATAAAATTTATAATATATATATATATTTGTCTAATACTTAGTTTTTTAGTTTAAAATATTTATTAATCAAGAATTATGGTTAATAGCTAATAAATATTAATCAGTTAATATTAATGGTTTATTAAAACTTATTTAATATGTATTAATTAAGTCTATAAGATACAACTTTAATAGTTTATAGTTAATATTCAGGAATCACCAATTAATTAATAGTTTTTTTTTTAGGTAATAAATTAATACCTAATTATTTTTTATTTAATTATTTGATCACTAGCAATTTAAAAGGTTTATTTTCAGAGGTAAAAATATTTTTAAATTTAAGTAATTGAATAAATAAAAATTATTATTTTAGAAATAATTTCTAAATAACTAGATATATTAGAAACTTAAATGAATAATTTGTGATTTGATTAATTTATTAGACGTTAAATAATTATTTCTTGAAAAGAAAATTACTAATTTTGAATTATTAATATGAATCAATTGATTAGTTATTGGAAACCATGAAAGAATAATGATCAATGTTACTTCTAAAATTATTTTAAAAATAAACAATAATATGTAGTAAGTAGTTATGTAAATGGGTGGATGGGTAGGTAATTAATTATTAGCTAATTAATTAATTGGTTAATTAGTTACTTATTTTTTACCTATTTAGTTGTATAATTTACAAAACTAAAAACAGGTACAAAACTTGTGGAAGAATCAATTTTAGTTATGATTGAATTTGTAACTAAAGTGCAACTAAAAAGTTTAACTCATATGTTTTGGATGTTAATGTCATGCTATAAAGTATATAAAAAAGGTGCATTCTCTTTGGATTTCACATTAAAAATCATATGATGTTTGGGATGAACTCAAAGAAGGTTAACCTTAAAGGCAAAACATAAAATAAAATAAAAGTCTTTACATGGTTACTTTTTAACTCACCTACTTTTCTACCTTCCTACTTATTTACCTACCTTCCTACTTAGGTAGCTAGGTGGGTAAGTAAATAAGTAGCTTAGATAGGTATGTATCTTAAATAGGTAGGTATTTTTTTATGCACATAGTTTTACCTACCTACCAACCTATGTAAGTAATTATTTATTTTAATTTTAAAAAATTCAATCAATATGTCACATGGCAACTTTTGATTGTGCCATATGTCACAATATAAATACATCTAAATTGAATAATCATAAAGGATGGTTGAGATCAAAATGTCAATAAAAATTACTCCATATGTCATGTGTCAAATTTTCCTTTGTCCAACTGTCATCATGTAAATAGTTGAAATTGGATCATGTCGATTTTCTTTCATTATATATTATATAAAATCATATATAAATAAATTCCAAGTTTTGCCATGTGTGAAAATTTGATTAGGGTATGTGTTGAAATTTATGGTCATTCATAATGGATGGCCTAGATTAATATTTCAATAATAATAAAAAAATTACCCAAAAAATTATTATGTTCACAAATGGCAAGTAGTGATAGAGTTATTTACTAGTTGCAAAAGAATGGTTAATGGTTGCAAATGTTGTACATTAGTCAAAGGATGGAAGTGTATCTGTTGATTGTATACTTCATCCATTGGAAATGTGTTGACATCATGTTTAGTCATCATTTGCAATTAAAGGTTCAATGTGACTTCATTTATGTAATTAAGGGAGTTTTTAGTTGTAAAGTTGATTTCAAATATTTTTTAATCACAAAATTGTAGTTGCAAATTGGCATTTTTCTACTAGTGAAAGTTGGGAATGAAGGATGTACTATTGGATGAAGGATTCAAGGTTAACATTGTCTCCAATGAATTTAAAAAGAAGTTAGAGTTGAGGAGTTCTCAACCAAAGGAAGGTATAGCTAATTGGATTGATCCAAAACTTGAAAATAAACCTAGTAGGGTGTTCATACAAAATTCCAATCACAATATTAACCATGGAAAAAGGAAAAGAGGCATACTCCATATATGTTACTTGGAAGCCCATGGCTTAAACAAGCTAAAGCTACTCATGACTAGGGTAATAATACCCTTATAATCACCTCTGAAGATAAAGAAATGACATTCAACACCATTAAAAAATCAAGTTGATTCCCTTTCAATGACCAATTAAAGCACTTGGATGATGGGTATGATTGGGATGAAGGACTTACTGATCAAGATGAAGAATGATTTTATGAGGTTGTACCAAAGTTATGGCTTATGGGAGAAGTGGCCTTACATAAAAAATTTATAGACTTCATGGGTTCATTCCAAATCCGTGCAAAATCTATTATTTCATGGGTTCGTATCGTTTACACACAAATGTCATGCATTATTTAAACATGGAAGTCATATGCACGACTTTTATGTGTAAATAATACAAATAAATACACAACATTTGCGTTTAAACAATACAAACGGGCATATGACATTCATGTTTAAACAATACACACAACATTAATGTTCAAACGGTACAAGTAGATGAATTACATTCGTGCTTATTCCATACGAATCTATGAAAAGGAAATTTCGCACAACTATTATTGCCAAATTGTGACCCATGAAATTTGTGATGTAGACAAACTATTTTTTTTGTTGGATGTGTTTTGTGACATGCTACACATCGACAAAGATATTGAATATCCAAAGCATTTCTACCAACATGAACTAAGAGAAGCTTGATTCTAAATGAATCAACAGACAACATAATCCAAAACAAGCCAATAGTTGGGTGAATTATGATGAAGGAAGAGTAATTGACAAAGGTGAGCTAGGAAGTGTAAAGGATCCCACGAATGTACTTATCAATTCAACATTTCAATGGGGAAGTTGAAGCTCTTTTACAAAACTACAAATATGTATTCTCTTGGAGTTATAAGGAACTAAAGGGAATTCCAAGGCAAATCTTTAACCATAAGATTGAACTAATGATCAATGCCAAACCACTTAAGCAAAGATAACACAAGATGAATCCAAATTATGAACTAAAAGTAAGGGAAGATTTAGACAAATTATGGATGTAGGATTCATTTATCCATTTGAAACCACACAATGGTTTTCACCGTTGGTCATCGTACCAAAAAAAAATGGTAAGCTAAGGATTTGTGTAGACTATTGGAAATTGAATGCTCAAACCAAGAAGGATCCATTTCCTTTACCTTTTCTAGACTTAATATTAGACACTATTATTGGGCATGATATGTATTTTTTCATGGATGACTATAATAGCTATAACCAAATCAAAATGGCAAAAGAAGAAAAAGAAAATATGACATTCATATCAAAATGGGGAGCATATGCTTATGATGTTATGCCATTTGGCCTATGTAATGTTCTAGCAACTTTTCAAAAGGTTGTGACCAAGACTTTCAACAAATACGTAAATGAATTTATGCAAGTATTTCTTGATGATTTTAGTGTATTTGGCAAAAAGGAATACCACCTTGAACAACTAAAAAAATGCTTACAAGAATGTCGCATCAATGGGATAAGTATCAATCTAGAAAAAAATATGTTTTTTATGTTAATTCTAGAGTTTTGTTGGGTCATATTGTATGCCTTGATGAACTCTTGGTGGATCAAAGGAAGGTTACAACCATAATGAATATGTCCATACCATAAAATGTGACAGAAATCAAACAATTTTTGGGAGCTACTGGTTTTTACAAAAAGATATTTTCGAAACTTTGCTAGTAAGGCAACACCCATGTGAAAACTCCTCAAAAAGGATGAACCATTCAACTAAATAGAAGAATGTGCCAAAGCTTTTGAGTGGATGAAATCATCTATGACAAGTTTACTAGTCTCATTGTACCTGATTGGAAGTTGGAGTTTCATGTGCATATCGACGTTTCAAATTTCGCCCTTAGGATCATGTTCGATTAAAACCCGAACAACACCATTGACCGACCCATTTATTATGCAAGCCAACTAATGATAAACGCATAAAAGAATTATACCACAACTGAAAAAGAAGCATATGATTTATGCAGTGAATTTTTTTTGACATTACCTTCTAGGTAATGCTTTTATATTCTTTGTGGACCATTAAGCCTTACTGCATTTAGTAAACAAGTCGGTTTTTACTAGCAAAATTGTTAGGTGGTTCTTACTACTTCAAGAGTTCAATTTCAAGGTTGTTTATGAACCAAGAAAGGTACATTCCTTATTCAATCATTTGTCTCAAAGATAACCCATGATGAGTCACTACGAGGAGTAGAAGATTAGTTACTTGATGCTAATCTATTTACTGTTAGCATTGATTGGTATGGACTAGTTAGAGAGTATTTAGAAAAATGATATTTTGAAGATGATGTACCCAAGGAAGAGAGGAAATGCATCACCATTAGGGCATGACCCTATACCTTACAAAACAACTTTTTATACAAATTAGGACCAAACGAGTCCTACAACAATGTTTGAACAGACCAAAGGCCGAATGTGTACTATTAAAACTCCATGAAAGACCTACTAAAGGGCATTATGGAATTTATAATACAATACTAAACATTGTAATCACCAGCTATTGGTGGCCTACGTTACATAAACAAACATATGATATGTGCCAAACTTATGACATATCCCAATGACTTGGACCCTTGAACATCATGGGAAGGGGACCTTTACAACGAGTATTGTCATTCAAGTTGTTCATGAAGTGGGGACTAGACTTCATGGGACCAATCAAACAAGTGGCAAGATATATCAACAATCAATATGTCGTAATAACAACAGACTACACTACAAAATGGGTGGAGGCAAAAGCTTTGAGAAACAATACAACAAAAAGCACTGCCAAATTTTTGTCTGAAAATATCATCACCTAATTTGGTTGCCCTACTTATCTTGTTAATGATCAAGGTAGCCACTTCATTAATGACATCATCGAAGTTTTAACAACCAAGTTTAAGATCACTCATCACAAGCCAACTACTTATTACCCTCAAGATAACGGGCAAGTTGAGTTGACAAACAAAACATTTAAACGATTGTTAGCCAAGATGGTTAACAATGGAATCACACTGATTGGGATGGGATGTCATGTTGCTAACAACATTATGGGCACATTAAACAACATAGAAGGTCATGACACAACATACCCACTATGAATTGCTCTATGACACCAAGCAAGTACTACTAGTTGAATTCTCTATTCCCAATTTTAGAATTCAACGTTAGCTAGAAGAAGATTTGGTGGTAGCATTATTAATCAAGATGGAGGATTTAGCCCAAATTGACAAACTTCGATGGGAAGCAAGCGACAATATGGACTACATTTAGAACCTACAAAAGGAGCAACGTGACCATGGACAAAAGATGAAAGTTTTTGAAAAAGGCAACCTAGTTCTATGGATGCCCAAGGATGAAAAGATAAAAAGTGGTAAGTTTAGGATGCCATGGGAATGACTATATAAAATGGGAGAAATATATAACTAATAATAACAATGTACAATTTTTCATTTTAAGTAATGAAAAGGTGGACAAAATAAATGTTAATAAATTAAAGATTTATAACATAGTTGTGCTATTACAAGCTAGATATTGATGATGAACCATGAATTAGACCCGATATGTGCAATGCAAACTGGCTTGAAGCGGGTTGTGCCAAAAAAACAAAACCAAGAAAACATAACGACCATTATAATAACCTAGGGAAAGGTGGCCATCGAGACCCCCTATTAAAATCCAATCATTATTATTCAATATCCACCCTAAACATAGGTCTATGCCAAATTCAAGAAATATTCAAAGCATGGCGCAATCAAGGACGAAAAATGGCAACATTAAAGATTTAAGGGCAAAACCTTTCAAACCATTCAGATACCCTCAAGCTAGGATTGAGGAACCTACTATAGGCTAGCCAATTGAAGAATTCCTTAGTCCAGAGAAAAAGAAAGAACTTGGAGCCATTAAGCAAAGGCATGAGAGTTGGACATCATACAGAAATAGAGATTGAGAATATATAATAGAGTGGAAAAGTAGATCGCAAAGTGTCATTGAAAGAAAAATTAGGAATCATTAGAAGCTTGTGAACGAAGGGGATTCCGAGGATTTTTGGTTCAAACCTATTTAAGAAGGAGAGGAAAGGAATGTAAAGGATTTTTCGTCACAACAAACTATTGTTGTTTATAGCATTTTGGAAGAAAAAAGGCAAGAGAGGGACAATGACATTGTCTTTAGTGAAGAGGGAAGCATATATGAGGACTCAACATTAGATAGTGTTGATTTGGAAAATTATAACAACTTCAATCATCCACACATTGACATTGGTGAACATTGGGAGAAGTTAAGAAATATTGAAACTAAAAATGTGGTTAGAAGGTCACAAAGAAAATAGAGATGATCACAACAAGGAGGTTGAAGTTAGTTGGTGGCAAGTTGGGTAGTATCAGGTGACTAGGAAAAAGGGAAAGCTTCCAGTTTACACATAAGAAAAGAAAATTCATATTGAAGAATGTAACTTGTTATTTGGTTTGCAATTCTTTTGCATTGGGATTTTTTGTTTACCTTTGAGGCCACCACATGAGGATTTCACCATTGTACTATGGGACCGATAACACAACTAGTACAAGGAGGTTCCATTGTGTCTTGGAAATAACACAAGAGAAGCTTAGGGCATTAAAGTGTTGGCATCTAAGCAACACTACAAGGACATCATTAAGCCCATTACTATGAATGAACTAGTAGAGGTAAAATTTCATTCTTGTAAACATGTTGTAGATTGGCCAGATATTCATAAGAAGATGTGTGGCCGCAAAATGTGGGTCTAGATCAATTCAAAACCAATGATTGGACATTGATTCACTAGCCCTTAATGAAGGAGATGATATGTAATTTTAGATATCTTGTTCAAAGCACTATGGCTAGGGAGGTAAAAATGCCTTTGATTAGAGGCATGATTGCCAAGATGTTTGGGCTACCAATTCTTGGAATAAAAATAACTAGTAGAAAAAGGTATAGTAAGGATTTGGGTAAATATTTTTTGGGAGCAAAAGCCAATCATTATGTGCAAGGCTTAGGCTATGTAATTTCAAAAGCTTTAACCTTAAAGGCACGAAACATGTTAGAGGCACGGAAGAGGTTAGAAGCTCTGGGTGAAATTTGGACATTTTAACAGGGAAACAATTTGCTCCAAGGGCATTAGTTGGCATCATCATAGTTGTTGAGAAAGGAGGAGTGAATTGGGAAGATTGGTATGCCATGAAATTGTATAATGAAATAGGAGCAGTACAAAAGAAGGGAAATAACTTGGTAGGACGTGCCTTGACAACTATTACATTGTATTACCTGGGAGGATAGTTGACAACGAATTGGCAAGAGTTCAAACCCACATTAGCCACACCAAACACACATCGGCTTGGAAGAATATCCTTTCAAATGCAAGCTTAAGTACTAGATGTGAACATTGTGTTCATTATTCTTCCAAGGGAAAAAAGGAAAGAGGTGTTGGCAAAGGAGTGTGCAACACTAGCTTTAATAATAGGCCAAGAAGGGGACACTACAATGCTAGAAAATAGTATGGTCCCATATCCCAACATGGAGAAACTAGAATTGAATGAGTTGATGATTGACTTGCAAGCCAACAAAAGAAAGTCACAAACTAGGCCTGATGACATATTAATTGAATAAGTTGAACCATCTAGACATGTTGAGTTGGAACCGTTGGTTATGGAGGTGGTTCATTTTGAACAAAACATGGAACCATGGAAGGAAGGACATGATGAACAAGGAGTTCACAATACTTCTCAAACATTGGAAGAATTGGTGAGTGTGTTGGCTATTACAACTAAACAAATTGGGTTGCAAGAGGAACATCAACAATAACAAAGAGCATAATTGCAAACCAAACTAAGGAGGGCAAGAGACAAAATGGCCAAAATGAAAGAAGTCTTGGCCGATAGGGTTGACCCGATAACCTATGAAACACATAGGAAAGAATGGGAATTAACATGTGCAACCTTGAAGTTCCAAGTCACCATAAAAGACAAAGAGCTGAAGGTGTCTTTGGAGCTTTGTGATTCACAGAAGGCAAGTTACAGAAAAGTGAAGGAAGAATGCACACAAGTTAAGGCTACAAAGCAAAAAGCAAAAAGTGAGTTAATTTTGGCCAAAGAAGAGTTGGCTAAACAGGGTGCAAAGATAGAAGAATCAAAAGGGCAATGTCAACAACTAGCCACTAAGGTCTAACAAGCACATGAATTATTGAACAAGGCTAGAATAATCCAGGAGGAAGAATGAAGCACTTGGAAAACAACTAAGTCCTAGAGGAGCATATGGTTGTTGTATGGGAAGAACACAATATTATGATGTAGGAATTCCATGAGTTGGAAGAATGTTGCCATGCTCAAGGAACATAATTATTGACTTGAAAGGAGTAATATGTGAAGGAGACAACACCTTGGGCAACAAAAGAAGGCATTTCTAGAATATGAAATCAAGAAGCTCCAAGTTTGAAAAGGGGAAGTTGTTGAAAAAACAAAGATCAAGTAGCCAAATTGGGAAAACATGGTGGCCCAATATGCTACAAAAGCTTTACTGTATGACTTGTTAATGGGTCAAGAAATAGTTGAGCTTGTGAAGGCTTTAGAAAAGGCTTGTGTAGGTATGCAAAACTAGCATGCTAAACACGCCAAGGAAACATATTGATGAGTTGTTGGAAAAATTATGCTTGAAGGAATAACTAGCAGAGAAGATGGAGGAGGAGGATGATGATGATGTCATAATTACTCACCAAGTTTTCCATTCTCCAATTCATATACGTGTGGTTTTGCCCAACCAACCAGGGAAGGTTCCCATAATAGTTGAGACTCAAACTAAGTGGGACAATTCAAATGCGAAAACACAAATAATGGTGGAACTATTGAAGAGTTTATGAACGAGCAAATCAAGGAAGAGAAACAACCAGTCATACCTTCCAATAACAAGTTGAGGCAAACCAACCAACTGACTTAATAGAACAAATGCACGTTAAAGGAACTCAAGTCAAAACCTACATGTCACTTGACAACTTGTTGATCAACATGGACAACTAGACAAGAAATAAGTAAACCAAAGCATAATAATCACTCCCAACCCAAACCAACTTCCATTCCCAATAGAAGTAGTAATACATGATGAAAAATGCAAAGATTGTGTGAGTTGGGAAATGAAGCAATGGAGAAAGTTGCAAGAAGAAGATTAGATCACGAGGTGATCAACTAGCCAAAACCATCTCTAAAGAAGGGAGTACATGGTGGAAAAAATGACATGAAAAAAGTGGATATGAGGAGGACTACCTCAAAACAAGAATTCAAAAACCAATAAGGAGTTTCCACACCTTAAGGGTACCAATTCCTTCCTTAGTAGAAGAAAAAGGACTCAAGTGGGCAAGTATGAGTGACATACTTCACATTTTAGTAGAGTTAGAATACATGATGCCTCCTATCTTTAATTTTGAAAGCTATTATGCAATTTTTCGCTTGCAAACATGCATAAAGGTTAGGATAGCACCTCCAATGATTAGAGCACAAGTCTCTGAACAAAGATTTTTTTGCCATGTGGGCAATCGATGATATAGAGTTCAGAAGGTACTTGGTGTATAACTTGATTTGTGGCTATTTCATCTTTGACGTTCAAACATATGGAAGATTAGAGTAGGAGGCATAATCAAACATATCTTGTGGTGTATGCCTTACATTACTATTTCAAATTAGAGGTAACATACCATCAATATTAGAGTCGGAGGCATAATATATGTTTGATTCCTCCTAATTTCGCAATGGAATAACCCATAAGAGGGACCAAGACAATATTTAATTATATGAGGGAGAATTCGGCAATGTGGAAAGCCGCGATGAACACTTCTCATGATCTGTGGGCTTGCAAAGATTTAGAATGAGATGTGAAGATATGCTTCAAACAAATGGTTGCACTAATCGGTGCACAACATGCACATCAAGTGGCAAAAAGTCAATTAACCTCATTGCAACAATCAAACGAATCAACCATTTGATGGGAAAGCTAAAAAATCCCAGGATGATTAGAAAACCATGTTACTTGATGTGCTTGCCACATCCTATCTCCCGACACAAAAAAGACATTCATATTGATGAATAACCTTTATTGCATACCAAGGATGGGTCTACATTAGAGAGCGCAATGGATGACTATCTTTTGCCAAGGCAAATAGATCCACCATCCAATTCTGAAGAAGATGATGAAGAAGAAGGAGTTTCCAAGAAGAAAAAAAAAGGGCAATGAAACCACCACCATCACTAAAGTTATTATAAGTTTCACCTTCTTGATCAACTTTGGTCAACCCAGTAAGACCAATATCCAGACCGGGATCCTTACCAACATCAGCTCATGGTAAACATGTTGGGCAGTTTATTCAACATCAAACGAACAAAAGATAGTTGTTATGTGAAAACATTGCAACAAGTAAAAGGGGGATGATGATAGATAAATGCAATATTGGGTTAAGAGGGGAAAAAAATTAATAAAACATATTATTGAAATTCAAGGGTAGTCAAGGTAAGGAAACAAAGAAAAAGTACAAGGTGATAATAGAACATAGAATAATGGGTTGTGATTGTTATAAAATGACAATACAAACTGACAATCAATAAGCTGATAGCCAACATGATTAGCCGATTAGTTAAATAAATTGATTGACATAACAACCCAACCAAACCAACTATTTAAGGCCTTTGGGTTGTTTTGTTATGGATCAAGTGATGGTTTAACTAGTAGGTGGTTAAACAATAACATTAATTAGAATAGCCAAAAAAACTTGTATAAGAAACAAGAAATTCAATAGTTTAGGGTTTGCCATTTTTTGAAAAATAGGTGTTTTAACAATGTAGAAAAAGGATGGTGTAAAAAAAAGGGGATTCCTATTGACTATGTGTGTGTGTGTGTGTGTGTGTGTGTGTGTGTGTTTATATGTATTTGTTGTTTATACATACATGTGGGAGTAATTCAATTGCTTTTATATCTTTTATTACTACATATTGATAAGTTTTTACATCTTCTTTAGTAATATTACTTTGGATTCAAAGGAAGGAGGTTTGTGAAGTAGCAAAATGTCAACACAGAGAAGTGGGTAATGGGATAGACAAATAAAAATGTTTGGACCATTTAATACATGGTATTCTAATGTATGGCATGGGCAAAAACCTAGTAGCTTAGGAAAGAGGTTGATGTCTATACAACTTTTAAGTTAACAACCAAACATTGTGAAAGTAGGACCTTAATTCTTTACATTTCCTTTAAAACACATAAATTTTTTTCCTAATGTATTTGGAAAGCATTTGTTATTAATAAATGTCCCTTGTAGAAAAAAGGAGGGGGGTTAGATGCACAATTGAATGACTATTTTTTGTGACGAAATGATGTTTTTTCCTTGGGTACCCTTTATTCAAATGCATATGGTGATTAATATATTATTAAACCTATTAATTGGGACTTGGATCTAGACTAACAATTTCATTATGAAAAGAAATGTGTGGTTATCTATTGATAAAAAACACATTTGTTAGTAGTAATGGACTTTTGAGATCAAAAAATATGGACTGGTCATTTGATTGGACCATCACAAAATGGAAAAAATTATATTAATTCATATTTCAAATTTTGTTATTAGAACTCAATATATGATGTAATACAAGATGATAAACTCATATAATGAATCTTATATTTGAAAACCTTAAGTGTTTAATAATTAAGAAAATTTGAATGGTTAAAATTTGATCATATTTTCATAAGTCCATATGAGTTGCAATTTTTGTTTGTTTTTTCAAAAAAATTGTCCCAAACATATGTTTTTAAAAGCTTTACATGGGTTATTATTCATATGGATTTTGTGGGTTTTCCTTTTAGGACTTCCAAATTAAAAAGTGACATCAACTACATTAAATGTTCATGTGATCCTTGGTTAAGGACTATAATTATTAAGTTGTTTAGTACTAGGACTACTATTTTGAGGAACATATTATTGAAAGAGTAGTTCACTTTTTCAACTAATAGCAAAATGATTGAATTTGATAGTAAGGATTGGAGTCCTTGTGTATGCCCTCTTCATGCACTTTAATCCGTACCTAGTGTAGTCCTCATTCTTTTGAAAGGTGTTAAGGAATTGGTTCAATAAGGAATAAATTTATACATTTTATAACAAGTTCAAGTTTACATGGAATGATTGTTACATCGTACTATGCAACTTGAATTTTACACCAAATTCATGGAAGCAAACCTTTTCATAAAGATTAGCTTGACCACTTTTGAGTGATTGATAAATACGTAAAAAATGGAACACATGTGATTGCAAGTACTGCTTTAAAACGGCAAAACTTTGACTAGGATTTAATATGTGTAGCAAAGAGGAATGGGGTTCCCAATCCTTGCACATGTGAATGTGAAATTTGTGGTTTGAGTTCTAAGTGCAATGTTCATTTGCAAACATTTCAGGGTGTGACACCATTGTGGTAGTCCATTTTGTGTCCAAAAGGTCCCTTAGAGGAATGGTTTAGATTCAATTGCATTTTTGGTAAATGTAAGGACTATGGTGTCAAAAGTTTAAAACTTTGTCCACATAAAATTTATGGTAATGGGCAACTAATGCAGTGGAAGTGTTTTCGGAAGGTATCTACAGGGTTAACAAGGGCCAGGGAAGGCAAAAAAGGTCATAAGACCAGAAAGTTTTGAAACCTTGCCATCAAACTTGGTTACAAGAGCAAGGAAAGACTATTGCTTGAAGAAGGGAACAAAAAATGTTGTGTGAAGAAGGATAAATTGTTGTATGTGAACCAAATGTCAGCTTTAATTCAGTTCCTTTAGGAAGTAGTCCAGTTCCACTTGGAGAGAATACACACTAACAATGCACAAGAGTGTTTGCATGTCTGACAAGTACTTTAGAATTTTTGACAACTTCCAAAAGTATGATCTATGATCTTCCATTCCAATCTTCTTAGTTGTGTTATGGACTTTATGGTTCTGCATGGGCACACTGGACCCAAGTTCCAACAACATCCTTGCTTGCATGTTAGATACCATATGGGTAATCTTGAGTCCAACATGGTCTTGTTGAGGATGGCCAAGGTGAGAAACAATGGATCTAGATCATGCTAGGTAGATCCATGGTAGGCCTAATCCAGACACATATGAGCATCACCATGGCCAATGTTGTTTTCAGGGTATTATTTTGTATGGGGGTTTGTTTGAAGTAATTTGATAATATTATTATGTGCCATCTCTGTTGCACCACAGGAACTTCAGTTTTGCACTAGGGTACTTCCATGATTTTCATTGATTAGTTATGGTATGGGTCCATACCTAGAGGCTAGCACAGTTATTTAAAAAATAAATCCCTTTTATCACAAGGTAGATTGAATGAACCAAAATCCCTTACAAAATACACTATAAAAAGAAAATAGATTATATGTTTTGGGCTAGGATCACCCATGCACTTAAAATTTGGTCTTTATGTGGATTATGTCAATAGGCCGAGCTCATCACACATGCCTAAAGAGTTGTCATGCGAGGACCAGCCATCAAATACATACAAGTTGCCCCTTGTAAAGATTTCACAACCACATTAATACATGTGCTTGCTATAACATAACTTGATTACATAAAATCTTATCACAAGGTTTAACAATAGATTAAAAACATGAAAGTATGGAAATGAAAAATGAAAACTTTAGATTCAAAGACCATGGTTTTGTCTTAGAATATGATTTTTTTCTATTATAAGAAACTTCAAAAATATTTATTTTGAAAAAATGCTATTGTATAGGTGTGGGTGCTAGTTCACCAATTCTTGTTCATTGGCCCATCTCAATTCCAAAAAATATATATCTCAAAAACTAAACATAGTGATAAAAACTTCATCATTTACCCTATATTTATCATGTAGGTATAACCAAGTAAATTTAGAGTAAATAAAGATATTTAAACAATTCTTGCATTTTTAAAGTGGAGAACGACAATTAGTTAAACAATTATGGTAAACACATGAAATTTAACACATCCTTTTAAAAACTTAACAAAACTAAATAGGAACCAATTTCAGTACCCTTTGTGCAAAGCAATCTTATGATGGAAAATGGTAGTACAATATAAAGAGATTCCAAAAGCATACGGTAAGAGTTTTTTTCAAGGTAATCAATGTAAGGAGTAAAAATAAAATTTCAGAAGAAAATATATTCAATAGTTGGTCACCATAATTTTAACAAAATCCATCATAACCACATCATTATTTATTTACTTTTCAAACTTGTGAGGTAGATGGGTTGGCAATCATCCACTAGAGAGGATTTAGCCAAATTTGGCTACATATCACAAAGGACAGTAGAGAAAAAGTTAGGCTTCCTCCTACATATGTTTGTTGGAGCGGGTGTCCAAGTTTTAGAAACAATTTTTTTCCAATCATTTCCCGTGATACTTGCTGAGAATTACGGGAAAAAAAGGACACATACAAGTCTCAAATTCTAAGCACAAATTGCTACCAAACAAAGTACAAAAATAAGCACGCCATGAGTTCAATGCTACTCACTCAGAGAATTTTAGAGGCAACTTGTGGAAGCAATATACCATGTGGTCTATGAATCAAGCATGTGATACAAGTTTCTCAACAATTATTTGTGGCTTTGGAGAACAAGCTCTTCCAGTCAAGCATGTCATAAGGATGTTTCTTTTCAACTTTGCAGGCCATGGTGCAATTAGCCCCAAAAAATGGCTGATGGAAGTACCTCAAGTGGCCTTTGACCATGCAATCTTTCAGGTCACCCCATCACGTGCTAATAACTTAAAGATATTGTTGGAACTTTCCTTTTGAAACAAGGGGATGATGGCCTTCGATCTACATTCTTCACATCTCTAGCGGGCATATTTTCCGTTGTATTTTTCACCCTCCAATTTCATCAGATGATTGTGTCATGTTCAAGATTATATAAAAAATAAATTTAGTTCATACCCACATGTTAATACCAATGGTGCAATGGTATAGAAAATTCAATATAATACTTTTTTGATTTTACAAAGTGGAATAAACATATTGGAGTTATCTATAAAGTCACCCTGTCTTTCGGCCTCCTTTCGCCCCCAAACCCATCTTTGAATGGTATCAGCAAAGTAATGAAATTTTATTAAATTTGGGTATGAAATGCTGAAACTCAGCATTTAGTGCATAAGGTTCGAAACTAATTATACTAGCTGTACAGGTAGTAGCAGTGGAAATATATGTAACAGCAGTGGAGGCACTCAGGAAGAAGGAAAGACAGGATGAAACTCTATTTACAACAAAAATTGATGGTTTTCTGAGTTTTATCCCTTGTTGAATGCTAATGTACTTTTTTGCAGGTTTTTAAAAAATCTCACCCCATTTATGACCAAACTCAGGGTTCTGGTGCTGTCTTTCGCTTACTCTACGGATAACTCTATTGCAAATGTTATATTTCATTCTCCCCCCTGCTTGCCATAAATTTGATACCTACTACAAGAATTTTCAATTGATTTATATACTGAAGTTTTCTTAGGTAGGTTTAAGAAGTTTCTACTCCCAAACCCTAACTTCTAGAAGAGTTCCATTGCAAGCATTTTTTGATTCACCATTCCTTTCCAGTAAGTCAAACAGTTTTTAAAATACCACAAAAATCTAGTTTCTTTTTGGCTGGGAATGATCTTGTTTACTTGGAGGATAAAGTTCTATTTCAGATTTTTATTTTACTTTTTAATTAAAAGAAATGTTGGCTTGAACCAGTTTTGTCTGGTTCTCTTGAAAAGCTAGAACCAGACAAAACTGGATTGAGCTTTGAAGCCAAAAATCTAATCCCCCATTCAAAAGTGAGAGGCTTAGGTACTTTCTGGAACATCTCAAGAAGCTCACGTGTCCAATGAGATTCCTCATGACTCTTTTGTGCCTAAATTAGTAATAAGGTTAAAGGAAGTATAAAGGAAGGTGGTGGTGGACTTTCTTCACCAGAAAACCCGACAATTAAACAATTTGGACAATGAAAAGGTGCTACCACCTCATATGAGCCTCTTGTTTTTGTGTGACATTTTTCATTTGCACAAAAAAAATGGAATTTTTTTGGGTCAAAAATAAATGTTTTTTTGGAAAAAAATTCCCCAAATTTCGAAGTTTGCAAAAAAAAAGAGAGAAAGCTTAAGAATTCGCCATATTTTTATACATGGTTCACGTAGGTAGCCAAAAAGATATAAGGGAGTTAATTATTTTCCTTTCATGATTTTTTTAATGACCAAATTTGGCTAAATTGGCTTCTGGACGATTACCACTTCAGCTACATCACAAAATTGGGAAAAATAAAACGCTGCCTGATAACTGCCCATTAGGGATCAGGAATGTATAATTATAATAATAATTCAAAAAATTTAATGCATTAGGCAACCCAGAAAGCTAGGGAAGTTGAGTGACTTATTTTAGGATTTGGTTTCTTCTTGGTTGCAATTTTAAGTTCAAGTTACCACCATTTATGGACTAGTAGGTTACCCTTATTCTAGGCTATTCAACAACCATTCCAAGCAGTCTCATTTGACTTTGATTTAGGGTTTTCAAGGTGAAGTTCTAGATACCGACTAGACCCTTGACTCATAAACATGTTGTAGTTATTGGCTTTGCCAATCGGGCATAGATTATGCATTGGTGTAAGATTTGGGCATAAAATTTTGGCTCAAACTTGACCCAATGTTTGATGCAAAGTGTGGGTGATGTCCAGAGTACTATGTGTGGATATAATGGATTGGCATGTTCTGTAGAAGTGCATTCATCATTATATCAGAAATTCTACATCCAAGTAAGGAAGGTTTTTAGTTTGAACCTCCCCTATATTCGAGATACATTACACAAAGAGCTGCTTGTTGTATTTACAACAAGGACTTTAAATTTGAAAATAAGAAGGGAATCCAAACATAATATGAATATGTTGGTAGGATATATATAGGAGAAACCAACATGTTTAAGAGCCTCATATCTTTGCAAGGCTTGGGACCCATGTGCCAGGTTCACTTTGGGAAGGCCAATTACACTCTAAACTAACCTTGCAAATGATCTTCATGAAGTTACACATGGAAAGGTTTAACGAGGCATTGTGCTTGTTCCTATTGGATGTAATTCATTTTGTTTCTTTGATGAAAATTGTGAGAGATGGAGAGGTTGAACTCAAGTGAAGGGTATGTAATAAAATAAGTCTCTATCTCTAACATCATGTTATGGAGAGTTTTTTATTTTTTTTCGTGAAGGTTATGCCAATCCAATTGCCTAATAGGTCCTCATTTGAAGAGAATCTTCTTAGGCTTTATTTGGTTTGCAACTCTCCCATATATTGGATTCACAGTGAGGTGGTAAAAGGAATAAATTAAGAGAATAAATTAATCTTATTTTTATCTCATTCACCAATAAAAAGATTAAAATAACCCAAAAAATGAGTTGGCAAGTGAAGTGTCATTGGGGGGTAAATGTTTCAATGTGTCTTATCCTTAGGAATAAATGTCTTCAAAATTTTAAGGAAGTTAAGATGGAAAACTATGATTCCAAACATATGATGGACAAATATGATTTCAACCTATACAAAGGATTTTTCATGGAAAAAATGACCCAAATTCACCAAATTTTGAAATTTTTTTTTCCCTTTTTCAAATCACCAGATTTTTATGATAAGTTCCAGCAGGTAGCCAAGAATATAGAAGAATCCTGATTTTTTAATTTATTTTTCCTACTTTCATATATACTAATTTGGCTACTTTATTTATTTTCTGGATGGTCATTGCCACTTTGGCTTCATCACAAAATCCTTAAAAGAAAACCCCAATGTCAAGGTTGAGGCATTCAAAGCATGTGCATATATGTATGTGGCTGTGACAAAGAGCAAGGAAGCAACTATCATCCATTCCAAGCATATTAGTCTATCCCAAAAGCATACGTGTTAAACCCTAAAGTTATCTCTTATGTCTAGAAAGCCCTTGAGGAATGAGTTAGAAGCCATGTGTCTCATTTATGCATGGTGACACAATGTAGACGTGGGGTAGCCTACTTGGGAGGCTACTTAAATTATTTCAAGTCAAATGGATTTATGCCATCATTGACTAACATCTTTGTTGTAGTTGTTGTTTTTGGGGTGAGTGGGTGGGGAGAGCAAAGAATTATTTATAATGGTAAAGGCCCCATAATGAATGGTATGGTTGATTATTACAAATAATATGGATCCATGCTATTTTGAAATAATTGAGGTACCCTAAATAATTACTCAATACTATGTATCCAAGCAGGTGTAGGGTAAGGCCCCCTAAGAGAGTGTTCCCCCAAATAAGGAGGAGTTTGGCTAGATGTGGTCCAAGGGGATGAACTCCAAATTACCCATTAGTTGATAGGTTAAGCACTATTTGGTCACACTTCCCTAAAGAAGGAACTCAAATTTAGACCCTTGGATACATAAGTTCTACAATTTGGAGTTTACAATAATGACCTCCTCCAAGCACTGACAGTATGTGATTTTGTTTTTTTATGTTTTTTTCCCTCCTCTCCCTATTTTCTCAGCAGGGTAAGGAAACAGAAAAGAAGCACAAAAGAATCTTGACCACTTGTTTGGACATCTTCCCCAAAAATTTCAGTGATTTTGTTTTTGAGCGAATCCTTGGCGAAAAGAAAAACTGAATTTGTTTTTTGGGAATTTACATTTTAAAAGTGTAAATTCGAGAAAAAAATGCTATTTTTTTTCCGGAGAAAATCTCCCTACTTTCGAAACCACAAAACTGAAAGGAAGGGAAAGGAAAAAAAAAACTAATAATAACAACTTCCTAACAGCAGTTGGGGAGGTCGGGTTCTGACTTCCTAATTGGTTGGTAAGTCAAACTGGTAGCCGGTCCCGGCGCCGGTTGTGGGTTCGAATCCGCGAGCCAACGTGGTGTTTTCACTGGAGACGCTTTTGCTAGCGCACCGTGCAACAAAGGAGCGAAGACGCAGGCGAGAGAGAGAGAGAATTGCAAGGATTTCCAAGTGTCACATGTCGCAAGGAGACGATCAATCGCTCTCTCGCCTTTGACAGTCTATTTCCGCTTCAGAGGATTTTACAAACACGTTTGTCTGAAGCTTGAAAGCTCAAGTTTTGCCCAACAATTCATGTCTTACGGGTGAAGGCATAGTTGCTGCTGCTACTACTCTGCGGCGGATGAGGGAGAAGAACACTTTGGGTAACGATCACGATGCAGTCAAGGAGGTTAGGGGTGCAGCAGCTTGTATGCGTAGCAGCACCATTGGCGCTGCTGCTGCTGTTGCTGGTTGCGGGAACACAAGTAGTTGTAGTAGAGGGAGCCGGAGTGAACAAGGAAGTTTGGGGATCAATGAGTACCAAGTTATCGGGGATCATCATCCCTGGCTTTGTTTCCTCGCAGCTGCGAGCATGGGCAATTCTCGATTGTCCTTACACACCACTCGGTTTCCGGCCACTGGATCCTGTGTGGCTTGACACTAAGAAGGTTAGAAGAACTCATAAAACGCTCTCTCTCTCTCTCTCTCGCATAGTATTCTTCTCAGTTTACGAAAATTATTGAGCTTAAGAAGAAGCTGCGATATTGCTGCTGTTGAAGCAGCTTTGTTTGCTCCTCATCGCAACAGGAGTCTCAATCCTTTTTTCTTGAATCGTTCTTTCCTTTTCTTTCTGTCTGTCTGTCTGTGTTTTGTAGGTCTTGTCGGCCACCAATTGCTGGCTCAAGTGCCTGCTTCTGGATCCCTTCACACAAGCTGACCATCCGGAGTGCAAGTCACGTGCTGATACTGGTCTTTCTGCTATTACTGAGCTCGACCCTGGCTACATCACAGGTCTAGTCTTCGAAACCCCGACCCCGGAGATCCAGAGCGATCATTAGACTAGGTCTAATCTTTGAATTCCTGGCCCAAGAGCTGCGGGATGATGATGTGACTATTGTTTAGACTCTGCTATAGCATGCTATAGCATGCTAAGCAGCTATGTACTTAAAACCCTTGAATGGCTTTAGATGTCTAAGGATGTACCTATATGACAGATCATGATATGGAAATTTTCTACAATTTTGTGGAACTTTTTGCTTCTTGCCATCAGGCCAGTTTCCACTGGTATAGCATGCTGAGCAGCTATGTGTACTCAAACCCTTGAATTTCTATGATGTGTATGTAAGTAAGTATATGGTGGAGCATGATATGGAAATTTTCTACAATTTTGTATGGAACTTTTTGAACTTCTTGCTGCTGCCAGGCCATGCAGTTTTCGAATCTCCAAATAGACTGACTGGAGGGGTTTGTTTGGTGGGGTCATGTTACTACAGGTGCAGTGTCTTCAGTATGGCGGCAGTGGGTGAACTGGTTGGTGGAGTTTGGGATTGAGCCAGATGCAATTGTTGCAGTGCCATATGATTGGCGACTAGCAGGTTCACTGTTAGAGGAGCGGGACCTTTATTTCCACAAGCTCAAGTGTGTAACACTAGAGAGACCTTGTGAAAGACTTTGCTTCAGACATTGAATTCTTTTTCATTTTTGCACACACGGCCCAATGTTTACAAAAATTGAGTAAAACATTTGTCTCAATTACAATGTCCCATCAGTTTCTTGATTGGTCAACAAGACCCATCATAATGAATGAGCTTCTAAACTACTCGAAAATTGTGAATCTGGAGATTGTCTTGTCATTTGGTTTCTGCACTACAGTGGTGCTCCAGCTCACTAAGTGTGAATTGCTAATCATCTTTGGAGATGATTTTTTGCAGGTTGACATTTGAGACAGCACGCAAGCTGCGGGGGGGTCCATCTTTGGTGTATGCTCACTCAATGGGCAATAATGTGTTCCGCTACTTCTTGGAATGGCTGAAACTGGAGGTTGCACCCAAGCAATATATGGGATGGCTTGATGACCATGTCCTTGCCTATTATGCTGTTGGTCTGTCTCTCTCTCTCTGTATCCTGATGAACACCTCCCGAATGGTGCATTGCTTTATATTCTTTTTGTTGAATGAGCACAGAAAAACACCATGTGATAGAGATCTGAAGATTTCAGGCTTCTGTGATGGTGGTGGGTGACAACTTTTGTTCAGGAGCTCCTCTCTTAGGTGCAGCTGAATCTGTGAAGGCTTTGATGATAGGTGTGACTTTTGGGCTACCCATACCTGAGGTAGTACTCCTTTCTATCACACTCTATGTTGCCCAATTGTTGAACTTGTGAACTGATTGAGTTGTGACCAGCCTGGAGGTGGATGCAACTATTGCTTAATATCCTTGATGACATGCAGCACCTGTTTCTTTTGTTTACTGTGAAACATTTTTGTTGGGTTCTTGTGTGTCAATGAGTGTTTTTATGGCATCCAGTTTGTGTCAAAACAGAGGTTTTATGTGTGTGACACAATGTTGGATGAGCTTTACAGGGGACAGCAAGATTGCTCTGCAACTCAATTTCATCATCACTTTGGATGTTACCATTTTCAAAGCATTGTCATGTTAATGACAGAATGTGCAGCAAAAGACAATGTGCTGATAGCAAGGTGGGCCCCCACTTTTTCTGTGACAAGAATGAGGCCGAGGGAAACTCCTCAAGTTGGCCAGTTGACATTGCAAAAGTTGAGTTCCCTGCCTCTCCAGGTGAGATACAGCTGCTGTGATTATGACCTGCATTTGTTTGTTGTCTGCTTTAGGTTGGATCCTGTAATAAAAAAGCTCATTCCATGGTGGTTCCCTATTTGAAGGACATCAGTCTTCAGTCAAGTGCTCAACATTCCACCACTCCTTCTTCTGGAACAGTATTATTAACACTGCATTTGCAAATTGAGTTTCAGGGAGCTGTCCAGCTGTGGCAATGGTTACGTATCCAGATGTGTCACCTGAGCCAGAATCAGCTGTGGTCGAACGCTCTTATTCAGCACACCAGATATCAGATGGCACTTTTCTGAAAGATCTTATGGATGTTGATGTCAACAGCGCAAGTTCCTTTCACCATCTTATCAAGTTAGATTTCTCTGGAATCCTCTCTTCATTCCAATTACTTTTTCTTCTTGGAAAGATAATCTGAGTTGCAATTTCTGTTCCCACTGGGTGTCTACCTATTCTAGGGAAGACTAATGCTCATGGATGTTTACAAAGATTGATGCCAATGAGCACAACCCCCCAAAGGGAGCAGTAGATGTAGACAGGCACTTGGGCCTCCTCTCATCTTGTAAAGAGGCTCTTGGTCACACTAGCTTCAGCTGGAGTCATATAGATCTATATACCCAACGTGCTATAAGATTCAGAGCCATGATCCCTTGTCTACTCTAATGGCAAGTTGAACTCAAGTGAAGTTACCAATCTTGCTCTTGCCTCGCTAGTGGACATCATAGAAAGTAAGGCATGCCTTGAGGATATTGGTCTTGTGATGACAGGTACTATTTGGAGGATCCCATATTGAATCCGTTGACCCCCTGGACAAGGCCACCAATTCAGAATGTCTATTGTGTATATGGTCTGGACTTGAAGACAGAGGTCAGCTTTGAAACCCCTAGTTGTTCTGCACAAATTTTGAGTATTCAAGAGCAAAGTCATTAGTGCTTGTTAACTCTATGATTGTAGACATGATTCGTGATTAATCTTTGTTGTCAATAATTATGCGTAATTTTTTGCTAAAATTGGTTGGCTGATGTGTGTGGTCAGATCGGGTACCATTTTGCACCCAGTGGGAAGCCCTATCCCGACAATTGGGTCATCTCAGACATCTTTTTTGAGAATGAGGGTGGCACTCTACAATCAAGGTTAGCTTCTTGTTCTTCCAGTTTCAAACTTCTGTTCTGGTAGGAGACAGAGAGAAAGTTTGAAATGTTTTCTAAGCCAGTGTGATAAATGTTGCTGATTAAAATGAGTTTGACTTAGTTGATGATGATGGGTGTGATTCTTGACTGGGTGACCTGAGGTGCTTTCTCAACAAGTAATAGTTGTAATATGGTGGCCAGGTCAGGGGTGAGAGTCAGTGGTACTTCAAGTCCAGCCAGTGGAGATATCTCGGTATGATCTTTGCTGTTCCTGGTAATTATCAAGTCTGGTATGAGGTTTTGAGCTAATGTAGAATCAGTCAAGGTTTAATTGTGGTTAGAAGGTGTTGGGTTTAGGGTTTAGGAGGTCATAGCTGCTGTGGGGTGAAGAGGCAGATTGTAAGGCATTATTTAGTGCAGCACTGTTATTTGCTGCATGGAGTAGATTGATTGGAAGGGAGGAGTTGGCAGGTACCATACAACTCTCTGTCGTACTGCAAAACATGGCTGGGGCCTCAAGTCAACATCACAAGAACTCCCCAGGTCTTTCCTTACCCTTTGTTATTGTATGTAACAAACTTTTGCTTGACTTCAAACTGTACCCATAATTTTTGTGGAGGTATGGTACCATGTTTGCTCTTGTCAAATATCGACTGCAAAGCCAAAAGACCTGGCTCGAGAGCAGTTGTCTTAAAGATGGACAAAGGTATAGAGAGAAGATTGTTAGCTAGGGAGCAGGCAGTCAGAATGTTTTTATATTCAGCATAATGGTGATCAGTTTGGTGGATTGTGGCAGACTGCACATGAGGTGGGTGACATACAACAGGAGCTGAATGTGTTGCACGACTTTGACACTGATATTATACCAAACATGACAAGAGAAGGGGGTGCCAAATACATCACATTTTATGAGGATGGTGTCAGCCTTCCAGGGAAACGAACTGCTGTTTGGGAGCTTGACAAAGGCATGTTCACTTTTGTGAGTCACCTTGTGTGAACAGAATCACATCAGACTGGGAGACTTTGCTCATAGAATGAGGCAACATGCACATACTAGCCGAGATATTTTGTACAAGAGTAATTTGAGAGTAGTTTTGATTCCTAAGCTATTTTCAGCAGGTCTTCAGATAGATCATTCAATGTGTAACTGGGGGTGAATTTTGCAGTGGATCACCGGAACATAGTACGGTCCCCAGTGTTGCTGAGGGAGCTGTGGTTGGAGACTATTCACAGCCTCCACCCAGATGCTAAGCGGCATTTTGTGTCTAAAGGCAAGTCCTTTCAACATCAAAAGTGCTCATTTCCTACTATTGGTTAGAGTGTTGAGAGAAGGATCATTGGCTTGGCAATTGTAAGAGGAGCTCTAAAGGTGTGAGTTTTGACAAAACTAAACTGAGCTGGTCACATATGCTGGTGAACAGAGCATCGGGAGCCAATGAGGGATGAGGATTGCTATTGGGACTATGGAAGAGCACGCTGTAGTCACCCAGACCACTGTGAATACAGGTTTGAATGTTTTCAAACCACTAGGTCTGTTGTGATATTTATTGCATGGTCTTTTTTGCCAGTCTTTTTCTTCATAATTGATCATTTTTGTGACCACTTGTCAGTAGTCATCGATTGATTGCCAATCTGTGGGAAACATTAGATAGAATTTTCATCTACCATTGTATTTGAATATCTTGCCTGGGGCTTCTTGACATACATGTGCAATTTGTGATTATTTCATATTCATTAACATGGGTGTTGAACTTGCAACAGATTAAACTGCTTATAAGAATCAGTAAAGAACTTTACATTTCTTGCACTTGGCAATGTTTTCAAACCTTATTTCTCATGCATGAGACACCTGCAGAAAGGGAGATGACTCACCCATCTCTGTACTTCAACTGTGTTTGCCTGTTCCATTAAGATGGGACTTTGTGTATTTGCAGGTATGTGTTTGGGGATGTGCACTTGGGACAAAGCTGCCGGCTGAAAGCCAGTTCTGATAAGGACCACATTCTGAACTACCTCTGAGCTTTCTCCTCATTGTTGTACTATTGGAGCCTCCTATCAGTTGGCCTACTAGTAGGATCTGATATCAGATCAATGGAAACCACTCGGGAGTCGTCACTCTTCAAAGGTCCAACAAGACGCATTGAAGGGACAACAGCCAGTTTCCAACTATCAGGTTCTGCACACCAAGATGATTTTGGTTGTATCTGGAAACTCTCTTTGTTGAACACTGAAAAGCCTGATCAAGCAACACCAGGAATAGCCAGTCACCACAAAATTGAACCTGAGTTTCAAAATGAGGTCAACACAACATGACTCCTGTTCATTTAATTTGATACACTAACACGATTGCTGTCATTTCACACATACAAATTCCCCGATATTGGATCCTCTTAGAGACTCTTTCATCTGTTCTTGTCCTCTCAACTAATTTAAATCTTTCTAGGGGCCAAAGCCAAAATTGGGTGATGCTATTGACCCTTAGGCAAGAGATTGCTGAGATCTAGCACAGGTTCACTTGGTGAATGTCAGCCCACTTCCACATTTAGAGATATTCTGTATCCACCACTGACTATTGAGTGGATGTATTTGTGTCCCATGTAGCAAAATTGAAATTCTGCTCTGCTACAAAATCATTTTCCAATACAATGTCAATTTTGATTGTAGACTCAAATGTAACTTTACAGCTTAATGATTCTGTATGTTCTCAAATATGCAGCTGCTCAGTGCTAACTACATAATAGCAGTTTGTGCCTTTTGGAAACGGTAGTGATCTCAATTAGAAAGCACAAGTTACATGATCCTTCCTTTCTGGCCAGTTTCTCCTATATTAATACACAGCCAATAGACAAATTCATTGTGGAGAGAAACTGGTCCATGCATACCACGTCATGTCCCATGTACTACTACATAGGACAACAAAGATAGGTAAAGGCTTGCCCACATCCAAAACATGTGATGATTTGTTCATAAAGGAATTTTGCCATGGTTATATTGGTAACTCAAGAGGTTTGCAAGATCATTGGCATGCTAGCTATGTAAGCTTCCTTCCAAATTCTCTACACATTTGTCTTCATCTCCCTCCTCATCATTATCATCATTATTGCTTTGCACAACATCTCCAAACTCAAGTATGAATTGTTTTGCAACAATTTCTTTCCCCTTACCATTCCCTCAAATAACTAGTCAATACCTTGGTTTCGTGAACATCTATTGGTATTGTAGATTTAGGTGGCAATTCCATTAACATGATGCAATTATCCTCCTCCCCTTCAATCAATCTTGCCTTTCCTTAGAATTGGCAAATGCTTTCAAAGGCGACATCCAATTGTAATATGTACCATTTAAGGTGCTCAAATGTCACCTTTCATAACTTCAAACCTACCCACATCCAACACTGCCATCATGTATCTAGGTTGATTGCAAGCCCCCAAGATTGCCTTCACATGATCCTCTACAAGTGTTTTTTTCCCAATCAATTATCCCAACTACAACAAGCACAACAAAAGGTGCTTTTCGAAAAGATTGCATCTCGACCTTCACTAATTTGACTTCTCACAACATCTCTTGTTCATCATGTCTTGACTTCAATGCTAGTTATGATTGACATGGTTCTCTCAAGTGTACAAAATTAATGCCTTTACACCCTTCAAAGCCTCTTACTAAGTTTGAATTGCATCCTCTATCCTTTAAACTCCAAGACAAATGACTTTATCTCTTGTTTTAGTGGTTGTATCTTTTGTACTCCTTAGACAACTTGTGTACATCCATTTCAACATGATATGTTGAAACTTCTAAAAAACATCCTTATTTAACTTCTACTCCCCCATTGTAGTTTTCAAATCTTCAACTTGTGCAATTATGAAACTAATACATTAATCTTCAACTATTTGGATTTAGCTCCTAAGTTCAAAATTTTCTCTCTCTAATGAAATTTTCTCCTTCATGTGTTGAAGTGAAGCTTCAAGTGTTAAGCATTTTACTTCAACATCGCTTCACAATTGCTTCTATAATGGTAAATGCGTTTTTTGCTTGCTCACATTCATTCTCTAGCCATTTTATTTTCGAGACCAACTCATGAATTTTCTACTCCCATTCTTGTTTTTTGTCATTCAAATATACAAATGTTAACACAACTACACAAGATGGGTGTAGTCCACTATAAATTTCACCATGATTTGGGCGAACATATGATGGTAAAAATGGACTATCACTTGGTGAATAGTGACTATATGCTATGAACATGAGTTATTTCGCTAACAAAATAACAAGTGGTAATGAAATATGTTCAACAATACGTGTGTTAAAGAATTTGCCAATTATTGAATTTGCAATTTAATTAATGTAAAGTTATTTAATATTTATATACATTTTAATTTTTTTAATTCACTATATAGGTCAAATTTAAGTAGATCCCACAAATATGGGAATCCCACCCACTAACATATGTATGCATATATGAATAGATACACATATATGCATCCATCAATCAATTGAATTTGAACCAATGACACTAGCGAGTGAACATGTTCAAGTGAGCAATTTGGAATCTTTATAGAATATACCATGCCACATTATCAAATATTCTCAAAATATTCCCTTGCCACATGGTTGTACCTTTTGGGACATGGTTAAAAATTCCTTGCTAACATGAAAAATATTTTGCCATGTGGACAAGGTTCCAACTTCAAAACACACAAACTACTTTCTTTTGGAAGTATTTATTTGTTAGCGAAATAACTCATGTTCATAGCAACCAGTCACTATTCACCGAGTGATAATCCATTTTTACCATCATATGTTTGCCCAAATCATGGTGAAATTTATAGTGGACTACACCCATCTGTGTAGTTAAATTGGACCCATAAACCTAAGGGTCTTTTAAAGATTGGAAACCACTTTAGAAACAATCACCAAAACAGAAATGATTAGCCCATCCAAGGATGATAAAAATATAGCATATTCCAAAAATGATATCCATTACACCGTGAAGTTAATGGAAGTTTTCCACCAACACTAACATATAAGATTGTGAATAATGAAAATGAAATAGACACTCCAAAACCTTATGCAAAATCCAATTTTATTATGGTCTCGTTAACTCACAATTGTTTTAACCCATGCCAACAACCATTGAACCTTGTCCCAACTCCACATGGGATAATGAATGAACTTTTTAGACTACCCAAAATACATTATGTTTTGTAGGGTATAATACGGGTGCTTTCATTGCACCCATGCTCCACACTTGTCCAAAGAAGCTACTAACATGACAATGAAATATATGTAAAAACAACATGGGCAATTTCCAATTGTCACATTGAAACGCTTGTGGCCAAAGAGTATGTTATAAATTCATCCATACCTGAAGGGCTAGACATCTACAGGGGGCAAACTAGTAGAAGGACTAAATAATTTACCAACCTCCCAGTTGTTGGTGTGTTGTTGCATTAATTTAAACACTAAAGGCCTTCTCACCTTTTTCCTAGAACAAAATGTGGGCCAATTGCTTACATATGCAAGTTTGATTACATTTAATATATAGGTTAAAGGAACCTGGAAATTGCTTGAAGTGGAAGGCTCAATTTAAATAAACTTCGAGGGTTGTTCTTGTGTTTAGAGTCAAACAAAAACCCAACCTCTTCCAAATATGATATCTCTTTTTAAGTAAAGTTGACACCATGCTGAACAAGCCATACAATCGAGACATGTAGCCTAATAACAGCATACTTTCATGAATACCACCCACATAATAGCTTAAATCATCTAGATAGAACCAATGTTTATGATGTTCAAAAGCCCCATATTGAAATTGGGCCCAAAAACCAAAATAACATGGAGCTAGAGGCCTAGATGTTGTCTTGTGTGTATTGATTTTTCATGTGCACTTCACATTAGTATTTTTTTGTAATGCAAAACGTTGCACTACAGAAGTAGGAGGGCACTGATCAATATGTCAAAGGCCATCCCCACACATAATCTCAATGACCATTATGCCACCTTGAGAAAGTATAGGAAACATATTTTGTGCAACACATGGCAACCCATGGATGTCCAAGTCGTTGACATTATTGGGTTAACAAGCAGGAACAACCACATGAGGGTGAGAGAAATTGACATGGTCAAGCCTATGTGACTCGTCATCCACCTTTGGAAAAAAGTCAACACTACGTTTACTAGAACCAAACACCTCCTCACCCTCCAAATGAGGAGTTTGTTTTGTGAACGAAAACTCATAAGCATAATTGGCAATGGTTGCCACAAGATTAAAAACATCCCCCGAAACATGGGCCCTCCTCAAAAGGAATTCATTCCTATCAGGACCTTGCTCAAAAGGACCTCCTCGCAAATAATGTCAATATAGAGTGGATTATTTAAAAACCCGAACATAATCGTTGTAGGTGGCTATGTATAAAAAGGTGCCGCACTTTCATGATTGTTGTAATTAGATGTTATGCACAATTTCAACAAGATTACAAGTCGGCATATCTACCCACTCAATGTTGTTAAACTTCTACAAATACCAAGAAGAGAGGATTAGACCAGAAGTGTAAGAACATAGAAGATAGAAGATAAATCCCTTAACATAATATAAAAAAGGACATTCTTACATGGGCCATGAACTTGTTCCATTATTTGACATGAAAGTGCCAAAAGGCAAGCTAGTTACCAAGTTCGTGAATAGTAGATTTAGACATGGCTCTCAACGAAAGCCATTAACAACAAATAGTTGCATATTGAATGTCCGCCTCTTTTAAAGACTTGAAATTTTTGTATTCGAAGTAGAGGGCCTTGTGTCGCAACCCCACTTTGAGGAAGTTGTGAGGTCGCCACTCACACTTTCGAAAATGGGACTTGGGAGTCCTCCGGGACTCCCGAAAATTTATAGCGTGATTGTAGGGGTCAAAACACCTTGCATTGGGGCATTCTTTATACCATTGAAAAGGTCTTGAAGTGTAAATGTCCAAAATGGCCTCACATAAGCGATTTGGACATCTGCAGCACAAGTTATGGTCGAAAGAAGGGCTAGGAGCCAAACTGGCAGTTTGACTCCCGACCACTAAAAGTCGGGAATCGACCCAATTCCGGTGTGTGCAGGTGAAGTGCGATACACCGTTGAAAAGCTCTCGAGGAGAGATACAACTTTGATTTAGACCTCGTCCCGATCCGAGTTTGGGGCGAGGAGTTATGAGCGTCCAAAGTCCCGAGAGTCCAAACCGGAACAGTTTCGGGACTCCACTTTGGGAGTCCCGGGAAAAAGAGCCATTTGGATGCAAGTCCCGTGGAGAGCTGCAGAGAATACTATATGGGGGAAGGTGGTGGTTTCCCCTAAGTCTGGGCCGTGGTGAGTCAAATGAATCCAAGTTAGTCCACGGCTTGTCCCAACACCAAAAAGGTGCAAAATGAGTTCTAACCCATTTATGGGTTGGATTTCGATGCAGGACCGTGTAATTGAGTAAGCTTGTCCCTCGTCCTAGTCTATCTCGAAGCTTTTAGCACGCCCCTCTCACCCCCTTTAGTGCTGGAAGTTGGGAGCGTGCCCCGAATCCCAGAAATTCCGCAACTTGAATGAGTTAGCCCAACTTGGGGCTAACTTGGGACTTGGGAATGCGTCACCTTGTGTTGATCTTGCACTTTAAGTATAATTAATTGTTTGGGATGCTTGTCAAGTGATTGAATCCAATGGAACAAACATGTACGTTCTTTGTCAACCACCTTCACAATGGCATCCTTAGAACCATAAACAATTTTGACAACATTCCAATTTGCTTATGCACTATCCACCATGGATCCTTTGAAGCTTGGTTCAACATACCTGTGTTTGAGCATTGTGTGGTTGTCCGAATGATTTGTTATGATTCAATGTCTTTAGATTACATGTCGCAAACTACAATGGTCATGACTTTGCAACATATCATATCATAAACATGGCAGGCCATCGTTGTCTAATCAGTGACTTACTTCACATGGTCAAACATGATCCAAGAGTCTCCAAATCACCCCTAAGTTGCATTTGTGCAACAAACCCAACTTCGTTTCCAACCCCATTGATGAACATCTAGACAAAAAAGACCTTCTAACTAGATATTTAATTGGGACGCAAGCTTCCTAAATGAAATCGTAATGACTCTTGGACTTAAATTCAAGGATGTTGTCAATGTAACCTCCACCCCGATAATGCTTGAATGAAATAACAAGGTTGTGTACATTTGACGAGCTTCAAAAAATGAATTTGTCTTGAATTTGTTTGAGTTGATGGCCTTTGAGAACTTCACCACTATTGTCACCATTGTCATTGAACAAATGCGTAACAAGGAAGGATTTACTAACGCTCAAAAAGATGGTAGATATTTTAACATTGAGCATTCAATTGACCCCCTCCTTTATCAACTTCTTATTCTTATCCACAATCTCTCTACACCTACCATTTGCAACAAGGTGAAGATGCAAACCAAGGTGAATCACAATTCTTGAAATAGATTAGAGTTTATAGACAACATAATAAATACAACCTTTACAAGGATCTACATAGAAAGGGGGGAATTGCAAAATTTGCAAGTGAAGGACGAATTTGGAGGTCCAACGACATGTCTTTTCATTGGAAGTTGGGCCAACTTTGTGACCTAGGTAGTCTCATTGCAAGCCTTGAAATGGACAGAGTAATCACAATTGGTCTCAACACAACACAAGTGACCCAAATAGCAAGCCTTCCTGAAACTAAAACCAAAAATATTTTTGATATTGGTTGCAATAACCTTGGACCAAACATGGCCATCATACTTTCTATCCATGCCTTGCATCTACAATGAAGATAAATTACTAGGGCATAGTGGAGGGATTTTGAATAGAATATCACCATTGAATGTTGTGGGCAAAAAAAAAAACAATTTGAATTGTAATATTTTTGTAGTCCAAATTATGCAACTCGTAATGCCAAAATAGGGAATTACAACAATTGAAATTGATAAACATTGATGGTATTCGGTCATTGTGAACAAATGATGAAATGTTATAGGGAAGTTTATTAGTGAAAAACATAAAATAATCCAATAGTTAAGTGCAAGGGTAATTATGGTTACAAGTTCAATGAATTCCAACCGTTGAAAGAAGTCCATGGGCCAAGTAAATGGGAAAGATAGGGAGGATGACAGGGTCTATTAAATGACAAAAATGTTAAGATAGTTTTGACACCAGGTCATTTCAAAAGATAACACATAACACTAAAGCTTCTAATAGATAGGCATCAAATCTCATAAGAGATAAATATCCTATAAAATGAAGGAAGCAAATTATTTGTGAAATGTAAAAACATAAAGAAAATGTGGAGAGGGTTTGACAGAAAAGAAAACATTGACGTGGATAGAATTGGACACCAACAAGATGCATAAGCACCATGGCACCAAAAAATATTAAAGGGTTTGCTTTGAAAACTTACACACCGAAGGTGAAGGATTTCTTTTGATTTCAAATTTGATTGCAAGAATCAACAAATGTAAATTATTGTATGTGCTGATCTATTTAAAACATTTATATGGGTGCAATTATACTAACATGTACCATTAACAATCATAACCATTGCTTAATTTTTTGAATTTTGGATTGTAAAATACTAAATAGAATTTTCTTTTATAAAATGTTATTTTGAATAAATTATGTACATATCATAAAATTTTGGAATCAATCTAATGAGTGAAAATTACTTAATTTACATTTTCAAAAACTCATGACCACTATTTAATAATGGTTTTGACACTAAAAGCACAATTTGAAGATTTGTTTTTATGACATATTTTGGGATTTAAAAAAATATACACCTTAACATAATAGTATCAAGAATATTTTAAATATTTTAAATGTATTTTTGAAATACATTAAAAAGATTTTAGGAATATTCTTCAAAAAAAACGAAAAAGTAGTGGTTGAAGGGGGCACATGTTGTTTCTTATAAAGTGTTTGGACCCTTACTTGTGAAGGAAATAGAAGAATTTGAAGGGAGATGACAAATAGATTTCCCCCAAGAAATGGAAGATGAGGTATGCATGGCAAAATAATTTCTACTAGTAAAACATTGTTAATTTTGTAGAAGTTATGTTGTTTTGTTCTAAGGACATGAGTTTATGAGGAATCCACTTGTTTCACCTTGTAGGAAGTTGAAACAAAAACCTCAAGATCTTTCTAATTGTATGTGGCACGGCACCTACACGTGACTTTTAGTGGTTGGGAGTCAAATTGGCTATTTGACTCCCAACCCTTCTTTTGGCCATAACTTATGTTTTAAGTATCCAAATGGATCATGCGAGCCCATTTTGAACATCTAAGTGTCAAGAGCTTTCCAATGGTATAAGGAACTCTTCAATCCAATGAGTTTTGACTCTTGCAATTTCCTTCTAAAAACTTGAAAGTCCATCGAGACTCCAACTCCCAAGGTGGGAGCCCACTTGGGAGTGTGTGGGTTCATTCACTCACATTCTCCTACATTTTCGGGAGCATGAAATGTGACTCCCGGGCTTCACTTTTGGCCCGCACCTTGCAAGCCCTTGCCTTGGTCGTGAGCCCAAGGCTAGGGTTGTGACAAAATGTATGGCACCATGATACAGATGTTTAACTTGAATTTTGTGAACAACTTGAGAAAAGCTTCAAGGGATAACTCGTGGCCAGTTGAACCAATAAATTGAAACTATAGGACCCATTTATTATGCCAACTAAAATATCTATTGGGGGCAAGTAAAGTGGACCAATATTCATTGGTAGAAGCCGCATGCAAGAAGTGACTAGAAAATGAAAGTGATCCATTCACGACAAGTATGAATTGTTAATTTTAAAATACAATGCAAACTAGGAAACATTGGTCGAATAGACAAAAGGAACCTTAGTGGAGGAGGAAGAAGAACCAAGAACACCATTGCAATCAACATCAAAAGAAGGAGAAGACGAAAAAACATGGATAAAAATTGTTGTGGGTCAAATAACCATATCACTATTGAATTGCAACATCAAGAAAAATGAGGGTCACCATTGTATGTCCATTATCGCATGCACAAATCCAACTAAAAAGCGTCATAAAAACTATAAGTACCCCACTTTTCGCAAGAATTTTGAATGTCTTGCAAACAACACATGCCATTATTAAAAAGAAGAATTTAGAATCAATAGATCTTGTTTCGCAGTTTTGACTCACTATGCACATTATCAACAAGGAACATAGCGAAAAAATGAAGTCAGAAAATATGTCAAAAGAAACCAACATTGAAAAGTTCTTTACTTTGCCATAGGCCCTCAAAAAAGTGATGTGAATAGGCACACTAAAAATAGTGAATATAGCAAACTTTGTCCAAATGTAGGCATTCAAGTGTAAACAAAGAATTGATGGAACAATTTGCAAATAATTTTAGTCTTCCTACATCCAAAAAGAAAAATGGTCGAAAATGCAAAGCACTGCACAAGGAAGAGATCTCGAAAAATGGTATACTATTAATTGTTTTAAGTGATGAGGAAGCAAAGGATGTAACATCTTTAAGCAAAGAAAATGAGGACAATATTGTCTGGGCTTTTACTATAGTTATAAATTTTTATCTTAGTTATTGTAAGTAATTTGGGGTAAGTAAGTTTAGAACCAGTTCTACTGTGAATGGGATTCCTGCTTTTTGGTGTTCAAGATAAGTAAGGATTATGTGTGATCAAAATTTAATTTTCTGGATTTCGAAACACACTATAATTATGCTATGTTTTGCTATGTTTTTGTGCTCTTGTTATGTAAGGAGTTTGTTGCGATTTTTGTTAGTATTTGGAGTCCTATGGTTTGTAGGTGAATAGAACTTTGGTTTGGATGTGGTGTACTAGTTAGGGTATTTTTATGTTGTGTTGTGAGTATGGTGATAGCAATAGTTGTAGGTGTTGACCTTAGAGCGCACCACAAGATGTTAGTCATCACAAAAAGGGACATTCAAGAGTTTAAAGATAGATTAACAATGTACTGAATGTGTCCATATTCAACTTTATCAAAATAGGGAGGAAATGAAAGCAAAATACTCAACTTGTTTTGATTGTCATCTAAATGAAATTTGTCATCTTTTTCCACCAAAATATTTTCGAAATCACTAGCAATGCAATGTGTATGAAATTTGTGATATGTGTCCACTAGAATAGTATTGAACTCATCTGCAATGTGAAAATTGTGATATGATTGCAAAAGAATGATTATGAACTCATATGCAAAGTCATATCTATATTAAATTTGGATGTGCTACAAAATAATTAAAACTATGAAGACATTATAGATAAACCAAGAATTGAATATGAAAATTAACAACAACTTGAAGCCATTAATGATAAAATAAAAATTCAATATGGAATTTGTGATATATTGTCAACATAACAATTTTGAACTCAATTACAAATACATAGATTATGTGTGTTACCTGCCTCCAATAGAATAATTTTGAACTCATGTGCAATGCTTCATATAAGATATTTATGATCTGATTTTAGCATAATAATTTTGAACTTTACCCTAGTCTCAAATATATAAGAAGGTCGTGAACTCCATTGTGGAGAATAATGTAATAAATATATACAACGTATGCATACATGCCAAGCGCCAGCACTTGCAAATATAATGATGAGAAATGAAACATGGTTACATAACTTAACAATGTTTATAAGCTACACATCATGGATCTATGGTAGAAGTATAAAGGGATTCTGTGCACATACTAAAGCCAAATGTCTTGAAGAATCAAGAGTAGTTTTCAAATTTTATAAACATTCTTACATTGCTATCCTAAAAAAAAGGCACTTACAACAAAAGAATTAAGAAAACATTAGTTGTAATTCATCATTTTTTATTTTTTCTAGTCAATTTTGAACATAATAGTTTGTAAAACAACAATTTTGATCCCCAATATTTTCTAATACTCTAGTATTCAAAAAAATAAAATTCCTTTATAACATTTCAAAATAGACAAATAAAGATAAGGAGGACAAAAAAATGAAAAATAAATTGAATCGTTTTGCATTATAGGATACCAATTTGAACTTATCACATAGGTTTGGCAAATTGGGAACTTGTTTTCTTTGAATTCTAGACATTTTGGGCAAAATTTTCCATGGGAAAACTAGTAAAACAAATATAACAACATAGTAACACAAGTATTAACCCAATAACACAATTTTTAACATAGTAACACAAGCATCAACCCATGTGTTTCACATCAATGTTTAATGGAATTTCACCCATTGGGGTTATTTATTTAATTTCCCTAATTTTTTTTTACATTTATATTAAAGTTTCAACGATAAAAACACTCAAAATTCAATTTCTTTGACACCCAGTTAGTAAATTCCTTTTGTTGGATTAAGATTTCATTTGGATTTATGGTATGTGAAAAATTAATTTGTATTTGTTAAGATTTGTAACTAAAAGTAATAATCATTGAACTAGTTTGAGATTAGATGTGAGAATATCGTGTTAATTAAATGAGTTGAAAAAATTGGAACAAATAATGAAGGCTTGAAGAAAAAGCTAGAGTTTAGAGGAACCTATTCTATAACTTCATCCTCAATGTAGCATAAAACAAAGCTGTTATATTTATGGCAATTTTTTGTATAGGTGGAAACGAAATGCTGGAAAAATGAAGAGCCATTGCCTCTTAATATTCTCGCAATGAAAGACTCGATGGTGGGTTGGGGAAGAATTCTTCACAAACAAAAAAAAAGAATTGTCCTTTGCCTTGGAGGCAACCAATCTCTTCATCAAGCAATGGAATGTTAATTATCAAAGCTTGACCAAAAACCCACATTAAATACTTGAAATTGGGAAGGTTAAATTTATTCACAATCAAGATCAAATTTGGACTTCTTCTGCACAAGAGCATCCAGGTCGTTATGTTCCTCTTTCATAGGATTGGTTTATTTTTCAAAAACATCCAATAGTGGTTGTAGAAGCACAAGATACACATCAAGGTTCGGTTCAAATAAATGAACATGTCTTCCATGGTTTTGGCATGCTCTCAAGTAGTTACATGCTCCAAGGAGAACCTCTTTATGAGATTTGCAATACAAAATGAAAGATATGAAGTTGAATAGAAAAAGAGATAAAATTGGACAAAGTTGAACACAAATGGAATTGAAAGAGACTTGTTGAAGTATTGATGTTCACCATTAGACTCCTAGGAGATCAGAAGGTAAGGAGAAGCAATTGGAAAGTGTCAAGGTGGATCTCATGTCCAACTTGAAAAGGCAAGCCACTCTTCAACATTGTCATAGTATCTTGAGTGGTCCAATTGAAGAACACATCATCATCTTGAATGTGTCCTTGTTGCATATCCCTTGAAAAAACAAAACTTCCATTCTCATGTACAACTAGAAGTGCCCTGCTCATGAAAGTCTATAAAATATAAAAACATGTGTTAGTATTGAGCTCATGCAGATGCAAGAAACCTTGGTGGAATTCAAATAATGTTTTTTTTTTTTGTTGGGAATTCAGGATTTGTGCGATGCATATTGTTGACGATTGTAAACTTTGAATGAATTTTGAAGTTGTAGTCCTCTAGGTAAGACTTGATGTTTTTCAAAACCCAAAAGTTGTCATTGTATAAAAAAAGGATGCAACCATCCCTCGTAAGATAATTGTCCACGAATCCAAAAATGGATGTTACATAGTTGTCAACTCTTGCATTCCATTTTGGAATACTACAAACAAGGTCCAATAGATGCGGGATAGGAAAATTTCCTAGGACTTCAACAAAGATGAGGTCCACTATGTCCTTTGGGGAGTCCTGTGAGAATTCAAGACAACCTTGGATAATGAATTTGAAAGAAATTGGTAATTCAATGAAGAATAAAGTCTTGAATCAATATGACCTTCGTCCATAAATCATTTACATTCTGAAAGCCAAGGGGCCATTTTTGAATTGAAACTTTTGTCTTCACCAACAAAGGCCGATTGATGTTGAAAGCCTTTATAACTAGCCCCGGGGTCTTGTGGCTGCTAATGAGTTTTGGGCTTTGAGATGGTTGAATACAAGATCTCCAATTTGAAGTCTTGGGTGACTTCTACACAAGTTGTGTCCTCCTTCATGTGTGCGACAATGGCTAAGTAGCACGACCCCTCCTATTCCTAAGAGCTCCAGGAAAGTCTTCTTCATGAACAACACAGTTAGGAGAATTCCGGAACTCTGATAACTCAAGATTTACATCATGTCCAAGGTTCTCAATGTCAACAAAAGTTTGAGTGGCCCCTGGAGTGTTAGAAACTTGGACATCCTTCTTCTTCTTCCTCCTTTTATCAATATCCTCCTTTTTATTTCCTTGATAGGAAGCAAACTTTTCTAAATATCCCACATCAAATTTCTTTCACTTTGACCTCTTTAAAACATGAGTGCAATCTGAAGGGCAATCAAGGTACCAACCACAATAAGGTAGATGAAACGAGCCTTAGTCTCTAACAAGTTCCTTTCAGAACATAGTGTTGTCAAACTTTTGATCACACCATATGTTGAAGAATCCAGGCACTTCTTCAATGACATTTAGTTGAAGAAGCACATGTAGAAAGTACTTATGAAATTAAATTTGTTAAGAGTCAATTGGGAATTAGGCACATAGTGAACCTCAACATCAACCAGCAAGAGTAACCTTTTAAATGCTTAGTCAACATCGACTAAATTCCCAACACAACACCCATTGAGGCACCAATGGATCATAGTTGGCACCAACTAAGCCCTTATCAAAAACTCATTTCATTTCAGTTGGCATCAATTAAATATTAGTAGAACTTGTTAAGTCCATCGTGAGACCTTAGTCAACACCAACTGACTATTAAACTTCAAAATTGAAAGATTTAATCGAAATTATTCATGAATGTAAAGGATTTTCACATGTAAAGCACATGTTTCAAAGCCTCATTTATTCTAGTTTGAAGCTCCCCCACCTTTTTCATGTGATCCTCAGGTTCATACCATTTTTCTTGGGCAAATATTTCTACCGCATTTTTTCCCAGGTTGGAACAATTGATTGATTGACACACCTCCTTGAAATGTGTTGTGATGCCATGGCGGACAACTTTATGTTTCATAAAGAGCTTCAATCATAATCAATTATGGACTAGAAGGAGTTGAAAAAATCAAACTTGAGTTCAAAAATTCAAATTAAATTATGGGTGGAACATAACCATTTCCAAGATTCCAAAATTTACACAATCATTATTCGAATGTTTGATAATGATTTCTTGAGTAATTTGTTGAAGGTTCAAGAGATAATCCCTAGCCTTTTGCCCTAACGAATCAAAACTACAGAACTTGATTTGTTCGTTAGTTCATTACTTGTCAGGATTCGACTCTAGTCGAACAATGTTTTTTTAAAATGCAATGTTCAAAAATTAGCCCAATGATGATGCCAATTCATGTGTATAATAGGGAGTTGGATGTGTTTGTGGTTGAGGAAGTGTAAGCAATGACATAGGACAATGGTCACCTTATAGCAAGGGGGCATCATTGGAATATGTTTAAAGCAAAAGTAAGAGTAACGAATGAAGCAAAAATTGAAAAGTGTGTTGTATCTCCTCACTAAACAAATTTTCATAAGATTCAATAGGAAGTTTTAAGCAAAGATTTTTTTTCAAATTATTATTTTTTGAACTAATGTATGTTCATTTTGTTTGAAATAATGAAGATTAGTTGGAATTTTGTTGCATTTTTATCATAACTGTGTCTCTGAAAAATATAATTAATATTTTAATTAGAACTGCATCAAGTCTAATTTTTTAATGTAATATTTCAAATGCAAAAATTGAAGTACAAATTTTGTAATATGAAGTTTAGTTTTAAAATTATAAAATTTAGTGTTTACCATATATAATATTTTATTTTGAACAAATAAAAATTTATGCAAATTTTTGTTTTTTCAACATAAAATTATGTACAAAAATTATAAAACACATGTTATATAAGAAGTTTATGCGATTATGTGTTTTTTTTGCAAAATTCAGAATGTATAATTTTTTTAAAAAAATTATGACAATAACTTTTAGTATGAAATATTGTAAAATTTAATACTTACTAATCATATATTCATAATTTTTAGAAAAAAATAATGATTAATTTGAATTTTGATTCGGATATGGAAAACCATTGACATTTTCAAACTTATCAAATTTGTTATCCACAAGCATTTTATTAATGATGAAAGGTTTGGGCAATATTTTTATACATTTGGTAATACTATAATCTTAGTTTTCAAGACATTATGAACTTTATTCACAAAGTTTCATCTTAACAAAACCAAACAAACCTGCAAATCCAAAATTTTATTTAAATATTAAACAAAAAAAATTCATGAATTTTTTGAAAATGTAACGAAATCAAATGAATGACTAAAATGAAAGATGTATATATAATTTGTTTTCATTTTACCTTAAGCCCTAGACATTTGATTGTAGGCCATAATTAGGTGCTATTCAACAATTGATTTATATCCCTATTTTTATCTTCATAATAAGTAAAGTTTCAATGATGAAATGCTACAAACCATAAGCTACACAACACAAAAGAAGACAATGACAATATGTTGAATAAACATTAAAAAAAATTCTTGAACAATCACATTAAAATAAAAATGAAAAAAGAAAATGTTTTATAATTTCAAGAAAAAACCACATAATGTTCATTTCCTTGATGAATTTATAAGTTATTATTAGCTTCCATTCAATTGGTGGAACTAATGAAAATTCTATAATAATATAGTAATATTTATGAATAACAAAGGAATCTATATTTTAAAGAAAAAAAGGCAAGTTTTTACCCATGTCCGTTAATTTGTTTAAAAGTACTTTCAAACCATAAGGTGCAAAATTTTGTGCAGCTACTTTCAATTTTTCAATTATTCAACATTAGTATTCCATGGATGTAAAAATCATTTAACATATGCTTCAATTAAATCAATTATATCTTTCCTTATTCAATATAGATATTAAATTTGGTTATTTCAACAAATGATAATAACTAGAAACCTCTTTTCAATTACCGAGTGGGGAGTTCATTAAAATTTATGAATGATTTTAAAACATTGTACCATCAATGATTTAAATTTAAAATGTATAATAAATGATTTCTCATTTCTTAAATAATATGATGGTAGATAACAAAAAAATAGCAAAACAAGCTTATCTACCCACAAAAGCTTCATTCATTTTGCTAATTAATTTCCTACTTCACCTAATGTAGCAAATACTAAAAATACATTCAAAAGATGATGATTTGGTTCCATTTATTTCCACAAATATGCCACCATTCAGATTCAAATTACTCAAACCATAAACCACTTCCTATTACCTAATAATTAATATGCCTATGAATTTCACCATTGTGCCTTATTTAAGTAAATTTTGACATATTAGGGTTAATGAAGATCTTTTTGGGGTTGACAAATATACATTATAAGCATAGAATTGAATTAATCATAACATATCAAATATCCAGTTGCAAAGTTGATGTAGAGTTAGACCTCACAAAAAAATCATCTATGATGATGATAATGATCTCTCCTAGTGCCAGATCCAAAGCTTGCACGGTGTAGTAGCTTTTGAAACTCAGGTAAGCTTAATCGCCCATCCCCATCTGTGTCAGCTTCATCAAGTAATGTTGACACTGAGCCTTTCATCCCCATTGCCTGTAAGACAATTGTAATGGTTTTATGAAGCTCATGCAACAAACATGTAGATGGACCCAACAACTTCACCCACTCTCTGTCTAGCCATGAGCATTGATAACCACAACTAGTTTCAAGCAACGAATTCCAAATGTACTTTGTAGTTCATGAAATATATAAATTACTAGTGCTAAAGAAACTTGCAATGCAATGTTTTAGTTTCCTTTGTCAAAAGAAGAGTTTAGTGTTTTCCACGTGGACATATAGTGATCATTGTTAGCAACCGATCCATGAATGCACCTTATGAGAAGGTCAATACACAATGTATGCCACACACAAGGCATGCCCAAAAGAATTCAGATGGTGGGGTTCACATACAGTTTGGAGCTCATCAGGAGTAATATAACCATCACCATCCCTGTCAAGTTTTGAAAACGCTGCTCTTGATCGACTTTCCCATTTCTCAGAATCGCTCTCCTCCAGTTGGTGCACATGCATTGTGGCAGCAACAAATTCATCGAAGTCAATCATTCCATCCATGTCACTATCCATCTGTTACACCAATGGTCATTGCACACATAAAGTGTCAAGTTAACAAGAGCTTAGTAGTTGTGACTTTATGCATTGATACCAGCAATTTTTTTCTTTTGGGCGAATTTTCACACTGTGGTGACAAAACCAATTGGAATTTATTTTTTTTAAAAGTGCAAATTAGAAAAAAATTGCTAAAAAATTGGAAACAAATCATCAAACTAGCAAAACCACAAAATTGGGGAAAAAAAAAGTGGTTAAGGGTTTGAAATCACATCAGATGCAACAGTTTTCAAGACAAATACATTAGGGGTTATTGGGCAAATCAGTTTGCTAAAGTGTGAAGACTTCAAGCACTTCTGACTCCCAGGGGTGAAAGATGTTTGGCAAACACATTCTTCAATTAAAATGTAGAGTCATAATATCTAGCATAGGTATTGTCAACTAACCGCTTCCAGGATCTCCAAAACCCGAGATTCCTTCACCTTCCAAGGCTTATCCTCTGCCAGGGCCTATGAAACACCCATCCATGTCAAGGAACACTGGACTAATGACTCTGAAATCACAACCCAACATCAAATTGGGACCCTGAGAAAGATAGCATATGATAGGTCTGACACTGGGTTGGTGGTAGTGATTACAACATACCTTCTTCATCTCTTCAAGAGTGATGACACCATTTCCATCCACATCAATTGCTTCAAACTGATCTTGCAAGTCTGCTATCTCTTTCTTATCGAGTGTGCTTGCCAATGCCTGCACCTCAAGCAGTTGATCACATGAGATGATTCACATCCCAAAGAAAATTTAGAGGTTGATGCTATTGGTACAGATTTTACTGAGAGAGATGGAAAAGGTGAAAAACAAAGGCTGTACAATAAATTATTGACAACCCTAGTTTTTTAAGAAGTGTTCCTAGGGTGTACTAAAATGGAATGAAAAGATGGAAATCTGTTTCAAAATGGGTCATCATGAAACATAGAGGAGAAGAGTAAATCACCCGCAATGCGATTTGCTTTAGGCGGCTATATTTCACAAACTCCCGCATATTGGAGAGCACTGAAATATCCAGTGGCATGTCAGATGCAACTCCTTCTTCTCGTACCCATTCATGTGCTGCAACATCCAACAGAAATTGAATCACACTTTGCTTAGCAATGCTCTTTTGTGGCATACACTTCACTAGCAGTGACCAATTGATATGCAAGAGCTGGATAACATAGGAGGATGACATACACAGAGCTTGAGCAGCAGAGAGTCTGAGATGTGGGTCCTTTTGCAACAACTTTTTCACAAAGTCCACAGCACTGTTACTGATTGTTGGCCATGGCTTGTCTTTAAAGTCCGGACTCTTCTTGAGTACCTTCATGACATGTAACAACTGACAAGATTCAATATTTCCCCATGGCAATCAATCACAAATGAGGAAATGACAAGTTGAATATGTACAAACAAATTGAGCTTTCCTCTATGACCTAAAAGCCCTATGCTCTAAACCCTAACCTCATTGAAGATGCCTTGCTCCGTCTTGTCCCAAAATGGGCGCCTTCCACAAAGTAAAATGTAGGTGATCACCCCAATGCTCCACATATCAGATTCTGGTCCAGATTTCCTCTTAAGAACCTCTGGTGCAACGTAGTATGCGCTTCCCACCACATCAGTAAAATATTTGCCTGAATCAACCCACCAACCTTCAAAACTTGACTCTCATCTTCTCTTCCCTAAATCTCTGTCCATTTGCTCTTTCCCATGTGCACTTCAGTGATTTTTTTAAAGAATTTTTGTTTGTAGCCAAAGTGGCAATCATCCCTAGGAAGATATAGAAAAAGTGGTAATCATCCCTAGGAACCAGAAATAAAGTACAAATCTTTAATTATCATTTGATACTTCTGGCTCCACAATGAACCAAATATATGAATTTGGCAATTTTAATTTTTTTTCCCTTGCATCTGGTGACTGAAAGCCTCCAAAACCACTTCTTTTTCGAATTTTTAATCTTTAATTTCCCATTTTGGGGAAATTTTGCCAGTAAAAAAAAGGCTTGTGCACTTTGAGCTCTTGATATTTCCCCTTTAGGACACTGACTTCAGATTTACATTTTAAGTTAAACTGAACTCATAACATACTCCTTTCCATTCTCATTTTTACCAGTGCAATTTGTGTGAAGATTGAGCCATATTTCCGCTGTTTAAACCTGAATCAACACAGGAAAGACATGCATGATCTAGCACATTCAAACACTGACATCTGTCACAAACCGATACCTGGCTTGATATAGTCAGATAGTCCAAAATCAACTGCCTTGAGAGGAGAATCCTCAGCTGGAGATTTGAATAAGAAATTCTGTGCAATTTACCAAAACCAAAGCCATTAATTAGGCCATCAGCTCTCTGGTACCAAGGAAGGACCACAGACAAACAACAATAACAATGATGGCCAAAACATCATTAGCAATGAACAATCCCAACAAACTGCAAAAATAATTACCTCAGGCTTCAGATCTCGGTGAACAACTCCATTCAGATGGCAGCGAGCTGCTACATTTAGCATCTGCCTCACCACTATAGCAGCATCCTTCTCACTATACAGCCTATTCTTCCTGTACAAAAACTGCAACTGTAATATTGTACCATCTTTCCTCATCTACAAGAAATTGGTGACTTGATGATAAGTGAACCCTAATTTCAAAATATATCATCACAATTGCAGAGCAAACTCCACAAAACATGCACATTAACAAACAAATATTGTGTCAGCTCTGGCCAACCAAAACATACATGGCAAATGGTCATGACCTTGTAAGGGCCACTCACAAAGTATCACACCAGCACCATCAAATATTAGCATAAATGTCCAGAAAATTGTTTCTACACAAATCTGCATTGGTGGGGTTCTCAACACATACTTAGCAAGGATGCGGTCCAGAAGCTCCCCACCTTCACATAGCCTGATGCAAAACAAAAGAAAGAAGATTGAATTCCATGCCAAAACTTGGAGTGAAAAGAAGAGACAAGAAGCTGGAGAAGTGCTCATGTATCCCTGCTAGAACTCTTTTAACCTTCATCATTACCCTGCAGTATAACCATAGAGCAATCAGTCATCAGCTAGTACCCATCCTCATAAACCTAAGCGCTTTTTCTTCTCACACTTACTCCATCACAATGTAGACTTTATCATCATCTTCAAAGGCGGCGTAGAACTGCACTATGTTTTTGTGTCCTGAGAGAGTCTGCAGAATCCTCACTTCACGCTTGACATCCTCCACTGAGATTGAAAGTTTCATCTGCATATTCGCACAATTGTTTTTAGGTTTGGAAAACTGGAACATGCCAGAGACATTGTGTTTGAAGAAGAAAAATGACCATGTCACTTTAACCTATGACCAACCCATGACAAAAAATGTGCAGATCTTGAAGAACTTTCTTCTGAGGAAAAAGAGCAATACAGAGAGTGCTGCAAGACAAGATGAACAAATAGGTTATCAGGATTGACCTGCTTTTTCTCAATGCATTTGATGGCCGCTTTATTTGATGTGGCCTTTTCTATGCCAATGTAAGTATACCCAAATTGACCATGTCCAAGAAGCTTCCCGAGAGTGTATTTTTTGGCAAAGTCTCTATTGTACCCAAAGTTGGTTCTCTTGCCCAAAGGAATGACATTGTTGTCTCTTCCATCACTCACTGTAATTCGTGTCTTCTTTTGATCTTGCACCGCAACTGCCTGCTTGCTCTTGGGCTTCTCACTCTTGGTCTCTGTGTTGTTTTGAGTTCCATTCTGCTCCACAAACCCCAGTCACCATTCTTCTTCCTCCATATGAGAAAAAAAGAAATGCTCTCACAATTTCTACCAAATTGGTGTAGCCACTCTTTTGATCTCTCATGCCATTGCAGAAGTTGATGATGTTGCAATAATACAATTTCTAATTTGATGTTGAAATTCTGAAACAACTTAGGGCTTGAAATCCACGAGAAGCTGCTTCAACAAATAAAAACTGAATTGACACCCCACAAGTTTGTTGCTGTTCAGTGTTTTTCGCTTACCGAGTTCGCAATCTCCTTGCCATTCTTTTGGTACTCATTCTGATGCCTTGGCTGTTGTTGTCGCTGAGAAGATCCTTTCTTGGACAAACAAGCTCCCATGACCCAAACAGCTTTCTCTAATAATCCAGCTGATGGGTTTTCTTCTTCTTCTTCTTCCTGACAAAGAAGTAGGTTTTACTCTTCTTCTTCAGCCATAGGAATTACCTATGTCCAAACTGAACAGCAGCAGACTGAAAGTTCTATTGTCTCCTGCAAAAGCCAGCCAGGGGGATCTTTTGGAAGTCGGTGCACGAAAGAATCTCAGGGGATAGTAAAGAATGGACGAATTCACTCAAAACTCAGGAATGGCCAAAGACTCTAGAAAATCACAAACTCACACACACACCAAAAAAAACAAACCCCCCACTGGGTATTCAGCAGATCTGACTAGCTCTGCATGAGAAGAAGAGCTGCTCGAATTTCCGAAAGCTCTAAAAAATCATGTACATGGTGAACAGGTACTACAACTGCCTAATGGGTCCACAAACCCCCCCGCCCCAAAAAAAAGAAAAAACAAAACAAAAATTTAAGCCTTCAAACTTCTGAGCTGGGAAAGCAAAAAAGTGGGGGCTAAAGGATTTGATTCCTATGCAAATTACAAAGCTCACAAACAAAAACCCAACACCAGAAACATGTTTCAAGCTGGGTATAAAAACCAAACAGATTTTGCAATACGTAGTTGACAAGATTAAAGCCCTACTTAAAAGCCAGCCTACTTGCTTTTTCTTTCTTTCTTCTTCTTTCTGTTTACGCGCTACATACACGCGCACAAGACTAGAAAACCTAATAAAATAATAATAAGTGCTCCGCTACTGTTCATCTTCCTCCTCGACCTCCTCCTCCTCCTCCTCCTCCTCCTCTTCAATCTTCAATATCTGCAGCTATTGTTGGTCAAACGATGTCGCAAAAAAACCACAGAAAGAACCATCGTCAGCATCTTCATCACTGGAGCTTCTTGGCAGAGAATTTCCTTTTGATACATTTCCAAAATTCAAGGGAACTTGTGGTGGATCCCACACAGACAGCGCTCTTGCAACCAAAAGAGGAGTTGCTTGCTTTTGCTGCCACCTCCGATCGGCAAGGAGGAAGACGCAGTAACAAAATGAATTACTAAGCAGTAAAAGGACACTTTTTCACCTCCTCACACAGACAAAAAAAAAATCTCTTGCGTTTTTTTTTTTCTTTATGGCTATAGTTTAGCCATTTGGCTATTTTCTTTTCAAAATGGCTAAAGTTATGTGTCAGGAGGGAAGATTACGGATTTTAATGTGTAATAATGTGTCCACTCCCACTCATCACACAGAAGAAAATTTGGCACCCCCTTACCAAATTGTAAGAGCCTGCTCGGAGACGTAAGATCGAAAAGATAAATAGTTGAACATACCGACTCTGTGTCAACCCACATCCATATTTGCATGAGACGAGGCGGAAGGGGTTTTTTTTTTTTTTTTTTCTTCCTGAAAATGATTATTTTTTGTCAAAAACATTGGGAATTTTATGTTTTTCTAGTGTAACTTCGACTAATTTTGCTAAATGTTTGAGAAATTAGCCAAATACATTATATCACAAAATTGCCCCCAAAAAAAAAGGGGTGGGGACGGGGATCCCAAATCCCAAAAGTAAACAATAAAATTTGAGCACACAATCAACCAGAATGTGAATAGAGTAACCCAAGTAGACTTAATACCTTAACAACTGACAATCCCTTTATCACAAGTCCCCAAAGTCAGAAAAATAAATTATTATTATTATTATTATTATAAACCCCAAATTCCCCTAAATGAGATTGACCAAAATAGGGTAGCCTGCCCTATGACCGACCACTTTTATTAATATCTTCCTCATCTCTTCTTCATTTTGAGTGATTTAAAACGTTATGGGAGCGCTAACTTGAGCTCCCCCATCCGTCTTTGAACAGAGACGAAGGAGTAATTACAGAAGAGCAAGAAGAAATATAAGCTTTTCCGAGTTATAAAACGCGTTTTTTTCCTCTTTTCTTCTGTTCTACCCCTCTTACTTTCATTGCTCATAACTTTCTCATTTCTTGTTCAATTTAAGTGATTTAAAGTGCTATAAGAGCGCAACCTTATGATCTACAAATCATCTTTGAACCATAAAGGCAATAGAGCGACTTTAGAAGACTTTTTTTCGTGTTTGATAATAGTCTTCCAAGTGTTCAGTGGTTTTTCGTTTCCACCATTTGCACACCCCTCCCCCCCACCCCCACTTTGGAGGGTTACATCTGACTCATTTCTTCATCTTTTTCAACGATTCAACTTTCTGTGGGTGCGCAAATAGTAGGGCTAAAATTCCTCTTTTGGCATGAAATTCAAAGGAGCACTCTCCAGAAATTTGCAGACCTCTGAAACACTAAGTGTTCGCTGACCAGCCTGGCTACCCTATATCTAGGGAAAAAAAATCCCCAAAAGTTCTTTTATGGTCACTTTTTGTTTATTAAAAAATTAAACCAAAACATGTTTTTTTTTTTCTTGTCATTTTCCACCCCCCCCAACCCCCAATTGCAGGGAACCTACGTAAATGGGTACTAGTGGTCAAACCAACACGGTTTTCCCAGTAGTGTTGGTTGTCCTTTTCGTGGAATTGTTGACGTTGGTGGGATTCGAACCCGTGCCTGGATCGAAACTTGTCGGGCTGCACGCGCAAATTGTCCGTTGCCGGCAGCCTTTATTTTTTGCTGGCTATACATAGTCAAAATGAAATGTTAATTTTATTTTAAAAGTGCTAAACTCATGTGCTTTTTTAAAAAGATTTTCAATAGCCATAATTTGACCAAATTTTATTAAAATTCGCCAGATAAAACTAACTATACATGGTTCCAAAAAATGTGTAGCCAAAAATATTGAAGGATGTTTTAAAATTTTACTTTCATATTAGCATGTACCCAAGTTTGGCTAAATCCTCCTGTGGATCATTGCCACTTTGGCTACAACACAAAATTGCCAAG
>Ga0116227_10000683_pt1 | contig 68592 bp, 43 predicted proteins | sample S1TSphgellanicum_FD_89693 | JGI IMG/M metagenome (GOLD analysis project Ga0116227, IMG submission 89693) | Host-associated microbial communities from peat moss isolated from Minnesota, USA - S1T2_Fb - Sphagnum magellanicum MG | ecosystem: Host-associated > Plants > Peat moss > Unclassified... | reverse complement strand
ACATTGAGTAATATATGCAATCAAAAATATACCAGTGTGTCACCAGTGAACACAGCAGGCTTGTCATCAGGATCAGAGCTTGTTACAAAGTAGCTGATGTGCCCCTTAGTATGACTGCATACAACCACACCAAACTGTCAAAAAGCAAGTGAGGCCTGAAAAAGATTACACCACAAACACCCGTGCTGTAAAGGGACAAACCATTATGCAGGGTCCAAGGAAAGAAGCTAACATACCAAGAAGTCTCAAGCGCTTTAACCTGGATGCTGGAACTTATTGGAAACTCATCATGATGCTGTACTGGATGTGTGCATCCCTCCACTTTGTCCTTCACACCTCCATATACTTTCACATCCTTAAGCAGTTTCTTCATACCATTGTTGCCTCCAGCATGGTCCCTGTCCAGACCACCATGGATTAGGTTAAGAACTGTGCCAAATGCTGTGTCTACAGCTATTGTACAGATTTTTGGTATCCTCCTAGTGGTGGATTCTGGCAAGAAAAGAACCAACAGATTTTTTTGACACCATTGGCAGATCAAGAAACACATGAAAGAGAGAATGTGACCAAGCTAACCAGTGATGATGTGTAGTAAGAACTGCCTTCACATTGGCACCTTCGAGCTGGGCAGCCTGCAAGACCTGCTCTGGCCACACTGGATCAACTGCTGCCGCATCTCCAGTTTCTTCATCAATAATCCTGGTAGCAGCATCCCAAAACAAGAGTCAAGGAAAATTCAATCCCTGCACCTCAAAGATTTTAATTTCTTTGGGAAAATTGAGAAACCCTGATAAAACCCAAGAACAGAGGATACCACAAATGGCAAGGAAGCTCCTTGTCAGGACATACACACAATCTTGCAACCTAAAAGCCAAATCAAGGACACCGAATGGCCCAAGAAACCCAAATTTCTGAGACATGTCACAATCTTGAATCATTTGTGCTTGAAAGTTCAACTAGCAAACTTCACACCAACACACCAAACCTTGTTCTCAACTTGAAGGTTCAACCAGTAAAATCTTGCAATCTAAAAGAACTCACCAACATAAAAACACATCATTATAGCCCCAGTCTTGAATGATCTATAAGGAGAAAACCAACAGGGTTAGATGTGAAACTTTGCCATCCGACTAAAAAAACCCACCAATCTCGCAAATTAAAATCTGGTACATAATCTAGCACAACCATATAGAAAACACAACCCTAGTATGTCAAGAAAACCATTTGACACACATCAGATGCAGTGATACAGTTCTCAATCATGGTACCCAAAGAATCCCTTCACCCACGAAAATCCTCAAATAGGAAAAAAAAAACCGAAGTTTCATCATTTCAAACCAAAAACAAAAAAACAATGGAACTTCTTTTGAACCTCATTCTTGAACCCTTGATAAAGAAGATTCCGAAAATAAAAAAAGACCGCTGAAAACTACTGACTTGTTCCCAAATATACATATTACAAAAGCTTCCTCCTAAAAAACTAAAACCAATGTGTGCCCAACACCCACAAATACACATACAAGAAAACACAGCAAGAAAGAACAACACATGCAAAAACGATGGCAAATTGGGGAAACAGCAGCAACAAAAGAGTGATGAGAAAAGCTCACAGATACGAATAGTTATCTTCCAGGCATGGCACTGGCACGATCCGCATGATGCCACAGCTCCCTGTGTGCCTTGATCTGCCGATTTTCTCCTTGCTTTGCTTGCTTGCTTGCTTGCTGGAGCAGCGTGGCTATGGCGGATATGGCGTTCCAAGGCGCTGCTGTGTGTTGGGTTGCATAACCGGGGCTGACCCAGAAACCACCACTCAGATTAGCTTAACCCCAATAGTTAGTTACAAAATTAGTACCTTTTCACCTAATTAACTAATTTTGTACCTAATTAGTTACAGAATTAGTACCTTCTTTGTGGCTTTATCCACCTATAAATGGCAATCTAATTAATGGATCCAAACTGGCAAAATTACCTTGAATGTTTGGATTCAAAATTTCAGGGTGTTTTTTTTTTCTTTTTTCTTTTTCGTTTTTTTACCAATTTTGTGATGTAGGTCGAGTGGTGATTATCAATAATGTGATTTAGCCAGATTTGGCTACAAATTAGATACAAAAGTAGAAAAAAACTAGAATTCTTTTATTGGCTACCTACTGGAACTTATTATAAAAATCTGGAATATTTATTTATTTATTTGGAATCTTGCGAATTTGGGTCATTTTTTCCATGAAAAAATCCTTTCTATAGGTTGAAATCGTATTTATTCAGGTTGAAATTTGGCAAAATTTTGCCCCAAAAAAAAACAACAATTCAAATGGGCTCATTGCGCATGGACGGTGATCAAATTGGGCGGCCCAGATCATTTCCAGCATTGTTTTGCCTAAAAGGGATCTATATCACACGGATATCAATTTTAGGAATATCAATTTTAAGGTCTTTTATACAAAATGTTATGTATTATGGAACAGCCTGTTCCACCTCGTAACATGCCCAACTCCTTAGTACAAGCTGCCATTCCGTTAGGTGCTAATGGGTTCTTCTAGGGCCTATTCCAAACCATAATCAATCTTTAATCGTTGGTTTACATTTTGAGCGCCCTTTTTAATCATCGATTTGCATTAAAATTGACACTAACATCATCTAAAGTTGACCTAGTAATGACTACCTAATCTTGCCTAGCAAAAATGTCTATAAAAGTTCGTGAATCATGAGGGCATTACGGACGTAATCTCCCTATACCCAAGGGGTCCTAAAATCCTTACACTTCTTTAAAAACCTATTTACACTAGTTTAAAGCAGTAAAGTCTAGCTTTCAAGGGGGGCCTTAGAGGCATTATATATGTGTAAAGGTAGGTTACACATATAATGCCTCCTTCATGCAATGAATGCTCAAGATCACCAAAATTCAGCCCCCACAATTGCGCTAAATAAGAAAGGCAAAACACGAACAAATAATAAGTAAATTGGTTTCATACTTTGAAGTTGGGTTGATACCTTTGAGAAGAGAATTGTACATTTCATTTTCCCCACAAATTTCTTGCTTTAAAGTAGTTTAGGTAGTTGCCCATCAAGATTGGCTTCTTTTAGAGTACTAGTTAAACCCAAGGAAAATTTTTAAACACAAAATGGTCCACAACACAATTTTACACAAACAAACAAATATTGATAGCATTACAGCATTAGAAAGAGCACAAACTGTCAGCAATTTTGAGATGGGCTTGTCCCCAAAAAAAAAAGGGGAGGGGTGTCTTAGCTATGACACTCCATTATGAAAGCAAAACATTTCAACATAATGAACACATAATCACCTCAAATTAGTGGAAAGTTTACAACATCTCTAATTCCTAAGCCTCGAATCTTATTGCTCCTAGTAATGCAACATAAGACTATGCACCTCAAGGGATGAGCTTGCTTATGATCTCCTCTCTAAAGCCAACTAGTTCTAACGTGGCAGCTTATCCTTAAACAACAAAATCCCAATTTCTGATTGATCTCTCCTTTCAACCAAAAGTCTCCCTTTGGAAGTTGGACAAAGAAGAATAAGGGACAAAACATTCTCAAAACCCCAATCCCTAGAGCACCTACAACAAGATAGGTTTTTTTTTCCCCACTCAACCCATTAAACAATTTCTCCCAAGATCCCGAATACTCATAATAGATTGAACATGCCATTGCAATCGCTCCTAAAATCTCTAGATTCATTCGTCACTTCCATTGGAATGGTCCCTAAATCCTAATACCAAATCTTCTATTCTTTCCCTAAAACACATAGCACAATGGAATATTTGCTTAAGGGTAGAAGGTTGATAATGGGGCATTTTTCCCCAACTATTCACACAATAAGATCAAGACTGAAAAATGCACAAGCACTTTCACTAGAAAGAAGAAGAACTTAGATTATTGCATCCATTGCTTGCCTCATCACACAAAAACCTCCCACTTATAGAATCCAAAACCTCCAACATCCGCACCATCAAAATCTCTCCCACCAACCATCGCCCAGTGCTGTGATCTTCCCTCACCATATCCAAGAGCAATAACAAATGTAACTTGGAAATCACTCCATCATCGAAACCAACTCAGAAATGCCACTCCATTGAATCACAAAACATCAAACACCTTAACCTACAACAAACAAACATAACCAATAAGGAAGATTTAACCAAATTCAATTGCTAACCAAATATAAAATAAAAATATTTAATCATCTTTCTATAATTTTGGCTACACACTAGAATCCTATTAATAAATTTGGTGATTTTTACTTTTTTTTTAAAACCTCCAAAACCAATTTATTTTCAAATGATTATTTTTTCTTTTTGGTGAAATTTCACAAAGAAAAGGTTGGTCACAATAGGTTTATAATTTAATGAAAATTTTGAATATAAAAAAAATACAACTTGAATAAAAAAAGTAACTTGCACGAAAATGATGAAAATCAATAATTTCCTACAACTATCAATTACAATTCAACAAGTCACCATATGATGAAACAAGATATTTGATATAAATCACAAAGTAATTGACCTCTTTGTCATGATTCGCATAAAAGCATCAATTACCACATTTAATAGAAAACTTATAAAGTTTGTTCAAAATTACATGCTAATCTACAAGAGTTAACATGTTTCAAAACTATAATAAAATCATATGTTCAATGGACCAAGAATGTGGCAAATCTTTTTAATATAGTTATCAATTTACAAACATTTTCATTTTGGGGTCAAATTATTTTCCATTCATCATAGAAATAATTATAAGATCTCATATCACAAAATGATGTTGGCAAGTGCATGCCAACAACTAGAGGATTTAGAAACAACTTAAATTGAAATATTTTGTAAATGTGACAATTAAGAATGTTATCTTAGCTTTAGCATTTCCATACACATAATGGTACGAATTTCAACATATTCAATGTTAACCCAAAGATGAACCACTAGGTCCCCATTCGATGGTAGCAACATAATATTTTATCTTCATGCTCACCTTGAAAAGACAAGACTACATATATAGGGCAACCATACTCAAACTAGTTCACAATATTAAAAAAATCTCATCACAATATAAATGATAATAGCATGTTTTGACAACCTACAAATGGTAATTTGTAACCAATATTTTGAGTAGATGATGTCAACACCTTCGCTGAAAAACCTCATTGATAATATTAATGTCAAGGCATTGGTTGCTTTACAAAAGTGAGACATCAACAAAATGTGTCATAAAAGTGTTAACATGTAATTTGATACAATTAAAAGATTATGATTAGTATGGTTTTTTATTCTATATAAGAACATTCAATGAAAACATGTTTAATTAGTTATTAAATTGGTTATTATGGATGAAAGTAGTTACAAATAGATTACTTAGTTTAATAAAAGCCAGTGCAAGTAGATTATAATAATTTTTTAATCAAATAAATCAAAATTCACATCTTAAATTATACCATAGACTTTGTGAAAACATGTAATTTACAAGTGTTTTTTTTTTTTTTTGGAATTGAGTTAGTTTTTAACACATTCACACCTTCAATTCTCAATAAATTTTCTTACATATTTTTGTGATGCAATTACTTTTCATTTTTATGAAATTTACACTCTTATGAGGTCAATTGACGATGCACGATTTTGCATCATATAATAAAAGGAGTTTTTGAATTACTTTCATGTTTGCATTTGAATGTTAGATTATAAATTGCTCCCAAATTATTTAAAACCACTTTTGTGGTTTCCGTCATAGTGCATTGGACCCATGACTTGGAATGGTCTTTTTTTAAAAATAGACTTGTGAGATGAATCGCTAAAAAATTATCATCTAAATTGCAATTCCAACACCCATGCAATTTTCCTTTTCTTTTTTGCCATAATGTGGACAAAACATCAAGAAGGACCTTTGATTCATGGATGTGTATTTTTTTAATTATTATTTGCCATGTCACCATGATTGTCTATAATCATGTAAACCACAACTAAAAAATGTCCAAAATGAAAAATGGACTTTCACCTCTTTGGCCATTATCCAAAACATTAACTATACAATTACCACATCACATGATGAGGACTAATGTTATTGAAAACAAATATAAACACACATATTTCAAAAAATTTGCATTCTAACCAGTTTTTTTTGGCACATTATCACAACTTGGCAAAAGAAATTCGAAATAGTTTTAACATCTTGGGGAAAAATATCACCATTTTCAAAAAAAAATCAAAATTGTGATATCTAGACTTAAAATGTAACTAGGTCACTAGTTGTAACAAATGTTTTGAAAAAATAAATAAAAATTTATTGTCCCCCATAAACTATCACCATTTATTATTAGATCTTTTCTGGGATCTTCATCACTAAGCTTAGTAAGAAAATATGAAAAGAACATGATTATAGTATTATTTCATAATTATATAATTTTAATGAAATTGATCACATATGGCCTTCATTTCATTTTTTACCTTAATTCACACTTTAGTCTCATAATTACATGAAATATTGTAATGTATTTAAATCTTAGACATAAAAAAGATATTACGTTAATATTAATAATTTTCTTTGGACCAAAAATTCAAGCATAATAATTATATTGAAAAATATTTTCTCAAATATAATAATAAAATGAATTACACTTGTAAAATTGTAATTAAATTTCACATTATTTAATTACATAATTACTCTTTTATTTGTTATTTTCAAAATCTAAAGAAATTAGATTGGGTTGAAGAACATATTCCAAAATGTCATTACAATGTCTTTTTTAATATAATGTAGTTTTGTAATTTCATAACATACATAATCATTTTACAATTTTGTATGTTCTGAATTTCATTTATAAGTTACATATGAAAATCTAAAAAAATGAGAACCATGTTATTCTTAATTGTTTTGGTGACTCAATGCAAAAAAATAATTACATTATTTTTACATTTTAATACACATAAATAAGTAGCATCAAAAGTAACATCAAATTTAAGTAGCATTGTAGTCACATATGAAGTGTGGCAACTAATGTCATAATTGGAATGATTCATTTTAGTCATAATAATCAAGCTCAAAAAATTCATATGGGCATTGCATCCACTACATGCACAACATTATGTTCGATTTGACAAAATATACATTTTTTGTTAATCATGAACAAACATACTTAATTTTTTTTGTTAGTCCGAATGAATATAATTAATCATTTTAAACTAGTTGCGTTGAGTTTATAATTAGTTTAGTTGCAATTGTTATTAACATGAAAATAGAAAAACCATGATTATATTGTAGTGTTTGGACAAAATATATATAATGACAGACCCCATCCACCTTCGATACTCACATAATAACATGGTGAGGTTATTTGATCTTACACATTCAATTACTAGTTGTTCAAGAAAAAACAAGATGGGTACAAGACTTGCATTCTCCACCACATAGGTTCGAATCTAAACATGTAACTTTAATTGTCAAAAGTTTTTACCTTATGTAAAAGTAAGATACTTAAATATTAGTTTAATCATGTATCTAATCTTGAATTATACTTGTTGATACACAAATTCGACCATGGTCCAACTTGCATTATCTTCTTAATGTTTTTTGGCCATCTTAAAAACCTCCAAAAAATAGATAATAGTTCGAAAGCTTCATATTCAAGCATTAGAAGGCCATGTTGGATTTAGAGATGCAATATAATGCCAAATTGTTGTTTTTTTTCAAGCATGTGCTTTCATGTTAACTCACTAACCCCTTTTGTCACTATTACATTTTATTGTGACCATTAAAACATGCCTTGTTTTACATGTGTTTGATATTTTCTACATAATGCAATTGTGTTTTTTCAATTCCAATATATGATTATCATGCTTGCCATTTTTTCTCCCAATGTGTTTGGAAAATATATCCAACTTTAAGGTAACACTTTATCTTTCTTGTTTACTATTGAACATTTTTTTAATTTCATGTTGTGTAACACTTCACTATCAATAGAAATCATATTTTCACATGATAAATTGGATATCCAAGTGTCTTCAAATATTATCTTGGCCTCATTTCTTTCCTAATCCTTCACTTTTAGAGACGCATTGCTAGCATGGGTTGGAATTTCCATTATCACTTTAGGTTCAGCATGTTGACATTTCAATAAAGGAAAATCATTCATTTCCTAGGCTTGAAACATTTTACACTTGAAGTTATTCTTAATGAACAACACATTCTTGCCTCCTCTAATGAGTTTTACTATAAGGTTCTTATGTGGGAAAATGATTTAGAAGTGAATCCAACACTTATTTTAATTGGAACTTAATTCACCAAATTTTAACTAGACACAAAAATTTGAGTAATGAAACATTGGTCATTTAATCAAATTTCCCACTAGTCATTACATTTGTCAGTTGAACAATCTTTAAGTCCTTGAAAATTGCACCCTCCCCTTTCAAAGACCCAAATCTATCAACATGTCAAAATTTTGCCTTCAAAACTACCCAAAAGCAAATGAAAACATAGTTTGTTAATTTTTATCAAACCATCACCAATGCATCCCCAAATGGGGAAAAAGTAGTACACAAGAAGATAAACATAGATAAACGAACACACATGTATGAAACAATCAAAAAATATGTTGAAAAAATAACAATCATAACACATGAATTTGACCATTTCATAAAATCCCTTAGAACAATCAAGATTTTTTTTGCTGCAAAATTTCACCAAGAAATGAAATGAAATTTTCTAAAATGAATTGATTTGAAGGGGGAAATTATATATATATAATTGGGTTTCAAAGTGTAACCAAAAATATATTGAAGGATTGATGATTAAAGGTTTGTACTTCTTATTTAATTTATAACCAAATTTGGCTACATCTTCCTATGTATTCTTTCACCATTTTTCATTATAGGTGATTAACATTTTAGGTATGGACAAAATTTCCTCAATAATCCATTGGATGTAATCCTCCACCTCCAATATATAGTTAGCTAAAATACAAGGCAATGATGGGACTTCCACTTTAAGACCAAGTAATTACAATTGGCAAGAATGGTGAGATTTCATATAACCATTGGCATTAATAATGAGACAAACAAATTGATCAATCTTTTAGAATAGCTTCTTTCTACACACAATTATTATATCCCACAAAAAGTTAGAATGAACATGCACCATGTGGCATGTGTATCTAACATTTGAAATTTGACAATATTATTTATAATAATTAACACATGAGAATCGGTAATGGCCCCAAAAAAAATGTTGCAAGTGGTGATGGCACCTTTCTCTTATCGTTAAACAACTAGCAAAACCCTCATGCACATCAAAGATTGGATGCCATCTTTGCATGGTTTGGATTCTAGAGGCCTCGCATTTATTATCCAAACAACAAGCAAAAAAAACATGATGGAATTAATTATAAATTCTCAATGACATTCATTTGTTTGCTTCCCAAAATCAAATTGATAGATTGCATATAATTGGAAGACTTTTTGGCTAAATTTGAAATTAATTATTGAATATTTTTAAAAGAAAAGTAAAAATGGTGTATCTAATTTACTAAATTCAATTGATTTCTCACCTACACTTGGACCTAGCTTAGTGTTAGGGGTTGGGAGTAGGGAAACAAGTCTCACATATATAATATTAACACCCTAACAATTAAAAAATTCGGCATCAATAATTTATAACAAGTTTACAATTTTTGACAAATATAAATATTCAAAATAAATCTATAATTTATAAAAGTAATCAATCAAGGATTGATATAGTTTGTTTCATTTCTTTAAGTCCTATTATGAATCTCTTTCAAATATTTGAAAACATCTTTGGTCATAAATTGGAGTATTGTAACTTTTTTAATTTCCTTAATCCTTGCAATGAATATGTTTCAAGTATTTGAAAATGGGCGTCAATTTTTTAGAATGTGTCAAAAATGTTGTCCATTTCATCATTCTATGACTTTTTGGGTGCAAAATATTACATAAGACAAAGTTAAATTGAATATGAAATTGTTAATTGAAAATGTTTTGAATATAAGAAATAAATCATAACTCTAGAAGATGAAATAGGTATATGTGAATAATATTGTATTTTGATAGTATTCTATGCATGCACTAGTTTGTCTAAAATTGCACATTGATATTTCAAGACATGATATCTCTATATTGCCAAAATACTTTGGTATATAAATCACAACATTGAGAATTAACACTTATGTGCATCTTTTGGTAGTTGTTATTTCCTCAATAGAATTATACACAACCCATTAGGATGTTAAGGATTTGGATATAAGTTTTTTGAATGTCTATATATTACAAATACCCTTTTTTGGGGGTTGTGAGATTGACCTCCCCCCTTATGTGTTCAAAATGATTCATAGTAGTGTATAAACAAATTTAAGGGAAAGTTTTAATCATCAATTGGCATAGTGACCAATTTGTTGGTTTTTGTATGTTATGTATTTTATTCCCTAATGAATATTGTAGAATATTGTTTAAATTAATAAGAGGTGCCATATGTTTAAAGTTTTGAATTACATATGTACCTTTCCCCTTATTCATGACTATATAAGGTATAAGTTATGTAGACCCCACTAAGGTTATTCATTTCTTAATTATGGGCTTCAATTTACAATCAACCTTGGAGCATTCTAGAATGTTAAACCATTGCACACTTGAATGTTTTTAAGCCACTCTTGCAAAATGACACCTAAACATCCTCGGTTGCAAATGAAGTACACATGTAAAGCTAAGATGACCATCGCACTTGAGAAATATAATTCTTTTAAAGTACAAGCCCCACAACAAGTTATAAGCATTGATAATTAAATAATTTTTCCAATTTAATACTCTTGCAAAACATAATCCTTCATGCATGAATGATCAAGTTACCTTCATTTGAAAAAATAAATGATTAACAAAATTGCAATATTGTAGTAATAATACTCAATATAAAAATATTAGAACGATCCTAACTTGAACTATATTACATGATTTTAATCACAAATTGTCAAACCACATAAAGAATGTTTAGTGAGAATATAAAAGCTACAACTATGTCTTGGCAACTATTGACTTACTAGAGGATTTGGATGTTGTATCATTCACATAAGCACACTTGAAAAATGAACCTAACATGGTTTGATGATACTCTCTTAAATGCCAAATTTCAAGTTCCTTTTCAAATGCATGAACATGACTTTTGATAATGGCATGGTTTCATGTAGCCTTTGTTCCAAGAATTGTTTCAAACCACAAGTGCATTGAGAGCATCTTTGAAACTCACAATTTTAACCACCACATGATGATCAACACAAGCATCGTTTTCTTTGTTTTTCATTGCTTATTTTTTCTTTTTCATCATCATATTCCTTAAACCTAAATGCACATACATTCATCATACATTCATATTTTATTTTGAAGCCATATAAAGAAATTTAATTCATCATGATTCACATTGGTTTTGGCTAAGGTCAAGTTTGTGGACGTGGTCATTAGGAGCCAATGAAGTTCATGCTCAGGATTTGTTGATGGTTTTAGTAAGCAAACTATGACCACATTGATATTAGGTGAAGATTTGCTTTTGATTAGATGGTATCAATTATTAATAGGCACATCATGAATGATGTATTCCATGTAAGGCTTATCATGATCCTAATCTTTCATTTTAACCTTAACAATTATCCATGCCATTTTGATGAAGAAGGGAGTAAAAATTTAATAACATTTAAAAAATTAAACATTTAAAACTTGTTTGTGTATTTTTTTGTGGAATAGAAATTTCCATATGACATATGCATTGTCAATGCTTATAAAAATAACATTTAATATATAGAAAACACATTGGATGTAATATGGTGGTTGACATGAAATTTTTCATTTAATTTTCTTCTTTAGTTGATAATAATCGTTAGTTTAATTGTTGTTTTTACTACCTATACCCTAGCCCCTTTCTTCCAAGCTAACCATTAACATGCATATAATTATTTTGTAACCAGTTGTTCTCTAGCCTACCTTCTTGACCTATTTTTTACATGATAGGTCACCTTGTAAAAACCCAACTTGAATTGCATTAAGGTTTGTCCAAAATTGAGTTGTGAGCCATAACATGCTTCAAATGGACAATGTAGCGGTGGCATGACCTATTGGTTCATTATGGTCAAGATGAAACATAAATATGTTAACCTTGTCCTTTAAAGAATGGATGTATGATTTTATGTGTTATATGGGCATTGATTTGCTTGAAATGAGAGCTCCCACATCTGGACATTCAAGAAATATGAGTAACAATAATTAAGCTCTATATTTATTAGTGCAATTAGATATATATATGGATGAAAGTCACCAAAATATTTGTCATATTTGGATCCACCTATAACTTCATTTATGGTGTAAGATATAAAAATCAAACAATATATATTAATCATGGCTTGATTGGTTGATCCAATATATGCATGTTTCAAAAATTAAAAAGTTGAAAATTTTGTTCTATGTTAGGTATTGAAATTTGATACTTAGAGTAAAGCAAATTAACATTTGTTGAAGTTATTTTTGGATCCCATTCCCATGACCACTATTAAGATTTTAAATCATTAATTTCATGGGTATGTTAACGAGTAATATGTTGAATTTCATTCTTTCAATTCCATGTTACATAATGCCCTATTTTAAAATCAAAACAATCAAATTCCTAGATGTGAACATGTTAAGAAGGTGATTACGTTTAGGTTTAAACAAAATGTTAAAATGTTAGGTTTTTTACCATGAATGTAAGTTTTTAAATATGAATTGTATATATTAGCTACAAATGTCCATGTAATCATATGTGAATTAAAGATTGGAGTGGGAAGACAAAATAAATCCAAAATTTGATTTGATAATTGGTTGTGTAAATTTTAACCAAACAACAATAGACTAATGTCTACACCATTCAAGGTTGTACAAAATGTGATAAATATGTCATAAACATTATATTTGTACACTATATCATAAAGATGTTGTAACCAATACATTTATCTAAAAGGTTTTCTCATTTTGTAAATGTTACCTTGGAAATCTTATTACAAAAAAAATTCACATTTTATGCAATGAAATGTCAGAATCTTGACACTCAATTCTTTCATATCTATGTGAATTAAACTTCAACTTTGAATGAGAAAAAATATAAAGAAAATAATAATAACTTCTTTCTTATGTATTTAAAGTAATTGGATTATAGTATCATAAGTTAAGCAAACCCAATGTTACATGCATTTGTTGTCTTGAACTTCTTAAGATATTTACCAATTTAAAAAGTATATTTGATAATAGCTAGAACTGTGATTTGGTGTGCAAGAAAATATCTTATAATTGATTGGAATTGGACAAATTTCATGTTATACATCACAACAAATAATTCGGAACAAGTTGGATAGCATGTTTGCTAGTGTTTTACATTGATGTAACAATCCAACCTTCAACAAAGACTATGGGATATGCTACATCTAACACATAAATTATTGATTTTAATATTATTTTAATTTATAATCCAAGCATATCACTTATCTTGACTTTTATGTAATTGTAAAAATCTGAAATTAATTTGTTTGAATCACCATCCTCATTGAATTCAATGGGATCTTCCCACTTTTCAACCCATGATCAAAGATAGACTTCCCCTTGTAGAATAACTAAAATTGATCTCCCCTTCAAAATTGTTGGTAATTAATTAATCAAATATTAGGTTACATATTAAGAAAAAAAATAGAAATATATGAATTCAGTAATCCAATGCCAATCATAATGTCTTTTAATCAAATAATTTACATTAAAAAAACACATCACCCAAATATGTGTTGAGAATAAATAAAATGTTTTATCAGAACTCCTTCAAATTTAAGATTGGTTTATTTGTAGGTACTTGAATATCTAGTGATCAATCAATTACCCACACTAGAACAAATCACAAATGTTTGGAAGAAAAAATTGCAAATTGAAACCCTTGTTAATAAAATGACAACAAAATAATGACCAACAACTAGTTTGAGTACATTACATTTTCAAAAGTGTTTTAAACCTTGGGTAAATTTTACATTCAATCCTAGCAAAACACTATGTGTTAAAATTAAATGACCTTGCTTAAGTCACATAATATTAGTTGAAAACACTAACTTATAGCTAATATCTAAGTCCCATGAAATATGTATGCTATGTTATTTTTATTTTTTCCTATCATTTGGGATTAATGCATACCCTATATTAATTATATATTAATTTCAATAATAAACATGATTGTATTGTAGGGCCAATTTTATCCAAAAATATAGGACCCTATATTTTTACTTGTATAATTTTCCAATTGAATAAAAAGTCGGCCTCCTAACATTGGATATATGTATATTCCATTCTATGTTTAAAATTCAAATGTTGGTCACATGATCATCCATGCTATTTATGGTACAAACAATGTGAACCTTGACACCATTTTGTTATGTGTTAGGATTAAAAGTTATATATGTATATATTATCAAAAAAAAATCATGAACACAATAGAGTATGGAATACAAAACCCCAAACCACCAATTCATGGCTAGTTCATTTTTTTTGTATCCATTTCATAAAATGCCAATGAATATGATGAATTTAGAAATAGTGAATTAAGAATTCAAACTAATCAATTTTATTTATCATGCATGCTTTGTGTTGTGAACCTAACCTTGGGTTTGCGACCAAAGGTGAGCATGATGACAAAGGAAATGGGTTGGGGATGAGGCCTATGCACCCTTTGATTCAAACATAAGTGTGCGAAAGTGCAAGGGATTATGTCCTACTGTTCCTAAATGGATTTCCTAAATGGGAGTGAAGAATTTTAAATCTTGGATCAATAGTTGGAAGATCAAACTTTGTCAAATTGAGCTCTCTCTAGCTTGTTGGAATTTTTTTGAAAATTATTTTTTGAATACCTTTACCATTTTGGTACTAAATAATTTTTTTCTCAAAATGAATTACTCACAATGTTGAAAGTTCTAGAAATTTGTTTGACATTATTATTGACTACCAACTTAAAAACTTGGTGGTGCAATGTGCCTAAGTAGTGCAAAATTACTTGGTCTGTTTTTTCTCTCACCTCAATTGTAAGAATTTCATGAATTTTTAATTTTTACTACCAAAGTGGAAAAAAAAAGATTTATTACAAAGATGTTGTATTGATGTATGTTATTACAATGACATATTATAGCATGGTCATATTCCCCAAAAAATAATTTGTAACAAAGTTATGATCATTTGAAGGGTTGAAAATCAAATTGTCAAAATGATTTTCGATCATTTAATCATTTAACAAACATGTCAATTCAACTCCAATCAAGGAGCTTAATACATGATTGGAAAATTACTTTTTAAAACTCTTTCTTTTATAGCTCTTGATTTTGAATTGAAATGAGAAAGTTGTGGGCTTGCAAAGTGATGAGATTCATAATTCATTAGATTCAAAATTCCAATTTGGGAATCAAAGAAAAAAAGTAAAATTTAATGTAACCTTTGTAAAAAGTTGAAAATAATATGGGGAGAAAATTGCATTAACCATTCCAAAGTTTGAGCCTTGTTAAATTGTGTGAATTCAAATTTTCATATGGTTCATTTGTGCACCATTATGATTTTAAACTACATTAGTCACCTTCCTTTCTTTGTTTGTGCAATCTGAGATGACCATGAATTTAACATATAAGTGTGTTTTAATTTTATTTCAAAGATTCCACATTTTTGTTGTGGTAAGAAATTAGGAAATTGCCCTTGAATTTGCATCATGTTCCAAAATCCAAAATTGACAAGATTGTTTATTGTGGATACCACATGACAAACCTAGAGGTGAATAAAATTATGTTGAATTTCATCTTCAAGATGAAATTAATCAATATTTTAAAAAAGTTAAATAAAAGAAAGTTTGCCACCTAAGTTCATGATTGCATGAATTTTCATTCACGTGGGCTTATTGCCCTTATTGCTTCATTGAAAGTTTTGCTTGGACAATAACTTGGTTATTTAATTTCAAACAATTTAACACCAACATAAATTTTTCTATTGATTCCATTCCATTTTCATTAGTTTGGTGCTTGTTCTTAATGATAAATTCTTGATATCAAATTAGAAAAACCAAGGAATGAAAACCTTACATTCCAATTTGATTTCTTTTCTTAGTTTAAATCAATTTATTGATATCCATGATGACTATTTTGTCAAGTTTTTAAAAACATGAATATGGGTCATTGGAAAATTGATTTCGAATTGAATAATATTATTGTCATACTTAATGTTTCAAACAATTCCAAGTTTGAATGCACATGTTAAGTTGAATTAGTAATACTAAGAACTCACTCAACCATTATAGAACATAATTTTTTGCAATATGTATGTGTCAAAAGGATGAAATAATAGAGAAATTTTCTTTTTTGATTTGTCTATAATATTGCATGGACATAATGTTTAAATTATGGATCTATTGTTTCATATTATGTGAACATTATTCATACATGTCTCCATAAAAAGAAAATTTGATAGACACTTTTAAACCATTATAAACATACAATGACAACTTTGATTGAAATAGAGATCAAATTTTGATGCCAAACATGGTACAATGTTGCGATAAATGCAAATCAAGAAACCTTGTTTTTCTTATTGGAACTATTTTTGAGCATATTTGAGTGGTGACTTTTTTTTGATGAATGTGAATATGTCATGGTGTAATGTAAAACTTTTCAAACTTTTGATTTTGATTCATGAAATTGAATCCACCAAACTACACACCTTTTAGGATTCAAAAAAAATTTCATTGAGGACATTTGGTATATGTCATCATGCTTTGGAAGTTGCTTGAGCCCAAATTAATTCCCCAATGTGTGAACATATGTTTAATCTTAAGAGAGGCCAAATTTATAATTTGAATAATTTTTAAAAAAATGTTTGATAGATACAAATACATTATGAGACAATTCATAAGAATAATTATTTGAAATGATCGAGAATACTATTTTTTTGGAATTTATGACAAGGAATTTTGTAGGTGAAACAACTAGGTAAAATGTTATTATAAAATAAAAAACACATCTTTAAATTGGGTTGCTTACATGTGAACATTCAAATCAAATTAGGGAACTTGTGTAATCATGTGTTGTGCATTATGTTATTGGTGGCCAACACTACTTAAACTAATAAAATCACACTAATCACACATGGATGTAGATATAATTTGCTTCTCATGTTTGTGCATGTGATTTATGTGTTTAGATTCTTGCATTATATAATAGTTTGATTAGGTAACATGAAGGTGACACTTTTATAGTCAATCTCCAAGGATAGTCCAACAAACATGAAAGTGTTATGAACCCATTCACATCAAATTGAGTGATAAATCTTACAAATGATTTATTGTTGCAATACAAATCTATATCTAATTCAAAGGATCTATTGTAACAAAAAAAATTAAAAATTAATGAAATAATTCATTATCACATTCAATGGAGGAAAACAAATAATTCACCAACTATATTTAAGTTCTCCACAAAGTTGTCTTTAGTTTGGAGTCCAATTTGATCCTTCATCATCAATTTATCCCCTTCTATGAAGTCATATGTTAATCGGGGCAAACTTGAAACAAAGTCATAAAATTACAACCCATATGATTTAATGTGATTGTTGAGGGTGTGATAGCAAATGGAAAAAGGTTGCAAGTATCAAGATTTGCCTTGGGCATTGCAATGAGGACAAAATTGGTTTGAACAAGGTTTAGGGTTTGCTCAAACCTTGCTCAAACCAATTTGGTCCTAATTATGGGGTTCGATAAAAGTTAATGTATGAATTTAATGCTTAATCTATTTTTTAAACCCCAATTGGACCTTGTGAATAGTTTCATCCTTTATTTGGCTCGCTTTTGAGAACACCCTATTATGTGTGAGCAATGCTTCACATTTAAAGATTATTGCTTCCATTCCAAAACTCACTTTTGCAACTTACACAAGCCCTTTGCAAAGTTTAACTTTCAAGTGCCCCCACATGGCATTTTGTAATTGGTTGACATGATAGCCTTTTGAGATAATTTGTGTTCGTTGTAACATGTATTGTGTAGTAGCATGGCCTAATGCTTTTGGACCCCACCATGACTTGCAAAGGTGGACATGAATCTGAACCACTTTGGGCTATATGCTCAAGCTCCTTGTATTATAACATCATTCAAACTCAATTACAATTCCAAAACATTGTACCCACCCATCATTGAAACCCTAAAGTTAGGAAGGTCCTTTTGTAACCAATAGCAAAGACATTCATGCATACAAAGACAAATGTATGTGTACATGTTGCCCTCTATGGTCAATAGCCAAATTTTTTAAAGGCTAAATGGCAAGGGGGCATACTAAGTGTCTTCCTTTCTTTTCTTATTATTTTTGGTTTAGGGCCCAATATCTATGTTCTATGTTGGTTAGGTATGACTTTTTAAAACATGTACTTGAATATAAATAACTAAATAATTACATATCCTACCGAACATTTAGTGATTTCCAACCAATCCTTTTTTATGCCGTTACCTATTGTGTATTTTTTTCAAGTACACGATATTTATCTTACTTGGTACATACGGCTTTTTGACAACTATTGGGTGTCAAATGTCACCTATGCAACACAATCCGTAGTACCTTGGCAACTTTGACACTAATTATGTTATTTGTAAAAATGTAGAAATACCTTTTTTTCTAAAATGACAAATTTTTGTGAAGGAAACTACCAAATCTTTTGGAATATTCAAGAATATTTTATGTTTCAACATGAAATCTTCATAATTAATTAACTATTTGATAGATGTGTGTTGAAGTTGCCCCTAGTATGTAGAGCCTACATGGGATCAATTTTCTTTGGAGGCAACTTTTTACCATTTTGGAAAAATATTTTGAAAAAGAATATTTTGCTTTAAATTCCCAATTTTTTGAAAAAAAAATCGTCAAAAATCATCACAATTTTCTTACAATATGAAAAAGACGCTTAAGAATTTTTACTTTCATATTTTGAATATAGCCAAATTTAGCTAAACATACTCACGGATGTCACTTGAGGAACATCACAAAAATTGAAAAAAAAAAACCACTTGCAACAATTATAGGGAAGGAAAGAAAGAAAAAAGTTCATTAATTAAAATAGATATTTCCAATTTGTTCAATAATTGGTGAGGATAACTTATTGCAGAGTTTGAGAGTCAATTCGAGGGATTTGTGCATGATTTTGCATCAAAACTTGTCAACAAGAAAAGTGGTACTTGAAGAAAAAGCTTGAAGAACAAACAATGTTTGATCTCTTTCTAGTTCACTATTTTGTTGGCCTTCTTGCATACCAAGGCAACAACAATATTGTGTTTAGATTCATTATAGAGTATATATATAGTAGTAGTAGCTCAAGGGATTTTGGCCCCTAGGTAATAAATAATAGGTCTATTTTATTTTTTTATATGTGCATTTTTGAAAGATAATATATTTTGGCTTGTGTTGAAATTGAAACTTGAGATTAGTTACAATAGAGTTATATTATATCTTGAACGATATTTTGGTTTTCTTTTCGAGGATTTTTTTTGTGAAGATTTTTTTTTTTTTGCATGGGTGAAATATTTGAGTTTCCATAAGAAGTCTTCTTTTGCTTTAAGATACGTGTTAATGTAAATGGCAAGGCTAGAGAGTGTGACGCACCCATTGTTTTGTTTGTACGGGGGAGGGAAGAATACATGGTGTACCCAACAACAAAAGTTTGTGGTGAACCAAATTTTGGTCCTTTGTGTAAGTTAGGAGACTTTTGCATCAAGAGTACCTAGAAGACTTTGTCTGGACAATATTAAGTTTCCTTTTCATTGGGCCCACACAACACAACACATTCAAGAAGTAGTTGTTGTTTGTTGTTGTATGAATTTAAAAGATCATGTGTAGGCAATAGAGAGTTTGTAGGTCAAGTACTCTAAACCGAGGGAGGATTTGGTTGTGTGTTGTGTGTGTGGATCTGTCTGTCATCTGCTGATCAGGTTGTTTGAGAGAGTTAGTTGTAATTGGGGGGTTCGTGTAGGTGTGTGCCAGAGAGACTCACAAGAACACACCCAAATGCCGCAACAACAACACACACACACACACACACACACACAAACACACACACACAAGTTGATCTTCACATCACATTTCCTTTACCCCGAGGTTAGTTTCCTCATTAAATAATCCTCAAAATAGTGAAATGATTTTTTGTGAAAAATATGAAGTTGGCATGTTGAAAATCACCATAATTATCATCCGCTATGTTCTGAATAATTTCACTACTCATCATAATCACAATATTATAGTAGATGATGGAAAAAATAATAATTTCACATTTTAAAAAGGAATTCTTTTTTGAAAAAATAAAAAATAATTCGTTTTGTCAATGTGGAAACTGACCCTAGGCTTCGGTATTCCAAATTAGGTTTTTGAATTCAGCTTCTTGCAACAGAACATAAATATTGGGTTTTATTTTGTTTTTTGGTTTTGCAGCAAAACATACAATAAATGTGTGTTCTTGTTTGCAAAACAATTGTGTGACTAAGGAAAACTGCACATGAGATTTTTATGCACACCCCACATTGACACCCGTGAAGTTTTAGTTTGGGGTGTGGGGGAAGGAGAATATGGACTTGCTAAAAAAATTGGGGATGAGAAAGCAAACGGAGGTCCAAATGCACCCCCAAACATGGGTTGATTTTATAGATAACTCTAATGTATGAAATTTTTTTCCCTTCTTGATGTTAGGTAAGGAGTAATAACTTGGACCCAATTTGAAAGAAGAAGGAAAGAGAATTTGCACTTGTTCCAAGGCTTAACAGAATAGGGCAGAGCAAAACATACATAGGTTCCAAATATCTCCCTAAAGGTCGGTGCAATGAAAGAAAACTTGACTCTTCAAAGTCACTATGATTCCAGCCACACTAGCTACAAGAGAAAGGGGTCAAGAACCAAACAGATTGTCAGGGTGCAACAGAGAGTTTCTGTCCCTCTGCTCTTTTTACTTACAATTTCCCTTGTTTTTTTCCTCATTTTCCCTCTGCAAGGAAAGCAGGATGAAAGTACTTGAAATGAGTGAGTAACATGCTAACCTGCACTCTCATCATGACCACAACTCCCCATATAGCAAATGGGTGGTGGCCCCATTTGCTGTTAGGTTGGCTCTAAACCCTAAACCCACCCCCAACATGCTCTAAACCCTAAACCCTAAACCAACATGCTTAGTATGCTCATCAAGGCTTTGTTTCATACAAATCAACATGTTATTACTCTCTCTCTCTCTCTCTCTCTCTCTCATGTCTTGTGCACTCATACATCTTCAACTAGTTAAGTGATGAAGAAGGCTGACACCCCTCGTCAAGGGACTAAACTTACTCCTCTTCTTTTTCCAAATTGGGTAGAGCTATAATTTTGTCAAGTGTAAGTTCTCCCAAAAAGTTTGACAAATTTCCAATTTTTTAAACAACTTGTGGAGTGGCAAGTAGAAAATTAGAAATTTTTAGAAATCTTTCAAAATTTTTTTTTTTATTGTACCATTTTTGGAACATGAACATGCCTTGCTTGTTTTGGAACATGTTTCCTTGCTTTGCTTAATCATACAATAAAAGCATTTGAAGAATGAATAGATACCCTAACCCTAAGCTCAGTGTCGTCATTAAATAATCTTCAAAATAGTAAAACAATGTTTTTGCGAAAAATATGAAGTTGACATGGTGAAAATCGTCATAATTATCATATGCTACACTCTGAATAAATTTCATTACTCATATGACAATATCATAGTAGATCATGGAAATAATAATAAATTAAAAAATTAAAAAAACAATTAATTTTTTACAAATAATTATTCGGTTTATCAATGTGGAATCTGATCCGAGGCTAGCTAGCAACTAGTTCTGGAAACTATGATTCTTTTAGTAGGTACTGATTGTAACCAACTTGCAGAGATCTGAAATTAACCAGTTTTTCATTTGATTGCTCCAGAGACTCCGGAGCATTTGAAAGTTTTGCATGTTGAAAAAGTTTGTGCTTTGGTTCATTTTCATGTTGTGCATGTAAGTGTCAATAGTTGTATATATGGTGTATAAATCTTGTATAAGTGTAAAAATCATTTTACACTTACACTGTTGACATATACATAATTTTAAAAATATTTACACGAGGCCAGTGTAAATATTTGCCAATTGCACTTATGTGATCCCGTGTAAATGTTTTGGGACAGGTAAGTGTTTATACTAAGGTTATTCATAAAGTCACCTTGTCTTTGGGCCTCCTTTCACCTTCAAACCCATCTGAAGGTGTATCCATGAAGTGAATTTTTTTTATTAAATCTGGGTATGAAATGCTGAAACTTAGCATTTAATGCATAAGAAGGGTCTAGAGTAATTATAGTATTCGTACAGGTAGGAGCAACGAAAATATTTGTAGTAGCAGTGGAGGCGCTCAAGAAAAATGAAAGACAAGGTGAAACTCAGTTTATCACATAGATTTATGGCTTTCTCAGTTCCCCCTTCCCTCCCCCTTTGAATGTGTAAATTTTTTTTTGGAATCTCACCCTGTTTATGATCAAACTCATGATGTTATTATATACTTTATTTTACAAATAGTTAACTCTATTACATTTTTACTATACACCTTTAATGACCATACCTTCTTGCAAATCCATTAATTTTGGGTCCATGTATTGATGTGTTTTTTTTTTTTTTTTTCAATGGGTCATTTGATTGGCCTATCATCAAAAACACTATGAAATCCCCCTTTCACCAATTTTTTTTTACATTGTTTTATATATACATCATTTTACATAGTCGCATAAAACCATATAAATATATTAATTTTTACAGGCAAACAATTCTATACAGCTTACAATAAATTTACATGATTTTACATTTACATGTTTCATGTTTTATATTTACACGAATGTAAATGAAAATTAGACATTTACACGTTCACAGAGTGTAAATAAATTTCGTTATGAGATTTATGCTTACACGGAGTGTAAGTCCCAAACCATTTACACACACAACACTGGATCTTTCTCTTTACAATGGATTCTTTCCATTTGCTTCAAAATAAAATAATAATAATAAAAAGAAAAATTAGATTATTCTTCAGATTGAGGAAAGACCGACCTTTTTGTAGGTCTGCAACTTCCCAGTGGTTCAATGTTGCTTACAGAAGGGAACTTTGTGGCACTTTGCCAATAGTATAATTCTACCAAGTTACCAACCCCACCCTACAATAATAAAAAAATTAATTTAAATAAATTAAAAAAAAAAAAAAAAACCCTCTACCAGCATAGTTAGGTAGAGACTTTATAACTGTACAGACTGCAGAGCTTTCCAGGCTGTGGGAAAATAATTCATTGAAAAATGCATAGCTACATAGTGTGTTGTTTATAAATGAATACTTAATAATAATAAGTTGTTGGGCAACAAATTGTACAAGCCAGCTTTGCCTGCACTGGGTTGTATGCAGTGAGAGACATTAGTTTTCTGGTTTGTTTTGCCATTTTCTTACAATTGTCAAGCCAAAAAAAATTTACTAACCTACCTAGCCTCTTGATGTTTTTTTTTAAAAAAATTAAAAAATAATTTTATTTTTTTATTTTTTGTTTTTTTGGGTTGTAAGTAATTTTACAAGAATCCATGGCAAAAGATCATCTCTCACCTCTCTCTCTCTCTCTCTCATTATTATGCTCTTTCGGTCTACATAAATGGTTTGGGAAAGTCTACTACCTAACCCCGTGCCTGGTAACCCCGGAGTCGATTGGTGAGAAATCAATCATGCACATTGTTTATGATTATGATCCTCAATTTGCGCCCATTCAGAGTCCACTATGCAATGCAATTGGGTGTGTTAATTTATTCTATAAAGCTTGGGCTTCTCTGTTGTTGCTGGGCACTACCGATGGCAATCAATTTTCTTTTCTTATGTTCTCAGATGGTAGGTCTTTAATAGTTCATCTTCATTTATGTCAATGCCAAATTTAACTTGAATTTAATATAAATATCATGGACATGAAAAATGCACATGTTAATTTGCATTTTCATACCCATGGTAATGAAAATGAGTGAGATAGTTAGTTAATAAGAAAACAATGAGATAATTAACCTTGAAAATGAGGTAATTATTTTTGGAATTGTCCTAGGAAGACTGTACAAAAAGATTACCTATGCAAATTTTTCTTTATGGTAAGTAGTTCCTTGAAATTTTTCATCACTAGAATTTGTGCCCCAAAAAAAGAATTCCAAGTCACTTCAATATTATGCAGCTCTCCTTGAGTTTAAATGCATTAACTATAGTATCCTCACAAGTTCTATCTACCCTTGTCAAAGATTTGCAAGAACTTCTTGGATCAACATTTTTACATTAGCAGGCAAAAGCTCCACCTTCACAATCCACTACCTACCGAAACCATCACAAGAAATGAAGATACTTAATTAATTGCCAACTAAAGGGATTGAGTGGCTCTTCACCCTACCTCATTTTCAGAGTCGGGTTTCCTTTTACGTAGCCATGCCCAATGTAGGCAATGCTGTGTTGCGGTTTCTTTTTTTGGGTGAAATGATGCAAAATTTCAAATCGACAAAAAAACAATTAAAAAAAAAATTGTTGCAAATTTTTGGTCAAATTTGGTCATACCCCATTTGGAGTTAAGCCGCATTTGGACAAATTTCTACTTTTAGGGTAAAAGAGAAGTCAATGTGGTGTTTCCCGACATTCCATAAACATTTGAACATGGAATGCTCACATTACAGCACATTGTTATGTTGGTAGGTAAGGCCCAAGGGACGAGGCATTCCTGAAACAAGGGCTTGCTGTCCATGGGGGTGGTGTGAGCTGAGGGCAAGCTGGAAACTTGAGAGTGCTTCATGTTGAGTGCATAATATCATCGTGAAGCCAGAGGTAGTGTACGAACTTGCCAACAAGCATAAGAACTTGCCCTCCTTGTGTAAAACTTTCAGAGGTAGTGTACGAACTTGCCAACAAGCATAAGAACTCAGCCTCCTTGTGTAAAACCCAGTCGACAAGTGTAAGAATCTGCCCTTTGCGCATAAGAACTTGCCAAACGAGTGTAAAAACGCACCATGTTAAGTCGTGCTGTGTGCATGCACATTGCATGGTTTAAGGTATCCATCATTTACATTAGAAAATTTTTTAGTGAACAACTTTACCATAACTGGGGTGACCCAAGGACCCCGATTACCGTGGGGTATCCTACTAAGGTAAACATCTAGCATGGTTGAGGTGAGTTGAATGCACAACCCACTTGCAAGACTTGGGGCTAGTGGGTGTATAGTGAGTGCATACTTGTGTACCCATCATGACCTAATCGGTAAGGTGAAATTTGAGCTTCTTGGTTAGTTTTCTGTCAGCACTTGTTGTTGTAAGTAAAGTCCATCTATGATCTCTCTCCCTCCCTCTTTACCCTTCAATGCTTTTCAACATACCCATTTAACCACATACCTAGTACACAAAGGGTTTCACAAAGGGTTTCAAAGGGTTCTTTTTGTTTAAAAAGAAAAACAAACTTTTCAATATTCCAAGTGTGAATGGTCAAAAGAACTCATTGTAAGTATTTGGTGTCCAAACTCCAATACAATACAATCGCAATGCACCAAAAAACCCAAAAATAAGTGTGATGGATACGAAAACCTTTACATGAATGAAAACCAAATGCCGTTGAGAGAATAAAGGGAAATCTTGTCCTTAGTTTGTTTAGGGTTGGTTTTCTTTAGATCCGTTGAAAGAATAAAGGGAAACCATGTGCTTAAAGTTTGTTCACGGTTTTATTTACATTCATTCATTGAGAGAATAAAAGGAAATCACCATATCCTTAGTTTGTTTATGGTTTTATTTACATCCATTGAGAGAAGAATAAAAGGAAACCATTGTCCTTAGTTTGTTTACGGTTTCATTTACATCCGTTGAAAAGAATAAAGGGAGACCATGTCGTTGGTTTGTTTACTATTTTATTTACATCCATTCTCTTCTCTTAGAGGGTAGCCTAGTAACTGCATACTATAATACTACATACCCTAAACCTAAACCCTAAACCCTATGAATGAACCTGGTGATAAACATAGTCTTTGAAAATACATTTGAACTATCACAAAATGGATTATATATTATGATGGGATATTTGGAGAAGTTTCTTTGAGTCCTTGGCATATTTCTCAATGTACCTTATAGGACATAACTGGTTTGTGTCATCAATTTGTACCCTAGGTACAAACCCTACCCACGCAATGCATCAAAAGTTGTACAAAGAACAAGTTGAAATGAGTACAAGGAACTGACTATGGTTACATACCCGATCTTCTTCTTCCACCTCTTCTCCACCACCACAACAACAGCTCAACTCCACTATGACCTGGATGGAATGCATCATCCCATGCAAATTACATTGGCAAGTAGGTAATGAACTTAGAGAATTTTTATTTTTATTTTTATTTTTTCAAAATGGATTTTTTTTTTTGTGAACACAATTTGACTCAATAATTTAACACCGCAACAAGTTTGTTGTGGAATTGATTTCTTTTTGGGTAGATAGATGAATAAACAAACTATTTTGTATTTGAGTGCATGAAGTGAGAATGTGCCATTCTTCTATTATACCCCAAATGGGACTTTCCATGACCATATAAGCTATGAGTTCATTTTGTGTAAGTATATGAGTGTATAAGACTCTTTTTTTTATAATATCTACAAAGAAAAAAAGGAGGAGAAAAGTAGAGGAATGTGTGTACCTTGAAATCCTTAGATATTAACTAATAATCATAATAATAATAATCATAACAAGGGGTGTGTCACCTTGGCCTTGCCATTTACATTGAAAAGTATCTTAAGGCAAAAGAAGTATTATGAAAACTCAAATATTTGACCATGCAAAAATATAATCTTCAAAAAAATCCTTCTAAAAGAAACCAAAGTCCTTCAAGGTATTATTATAACTCTATTATAACTAAACTCAAGTTTCAACACAAGTCAAAATATCATCTTTCAAAAATCCTCATATAAAAAAATAGACCTATTATGTAGAGGCCAAAATCCCTTAAGCTACTATACTCTATAATGAATGTAAACTCAATACCATTGCCTTGGTAGGCAAGTCCAGTAAATTGTTAGTTATGGTGGTTAGATCTGTTGTTGCTTGAGTTATACACTACATAGGGAACCCTAATATGGAGCTTGATTAGGCACTGATTAATTATTTTTTGGAATTGCCAAAAATCTGAATGAAGCTCTCAAACCACAATAGCTTCATTATTTAGTATAATTTCTAAATTATAAAAATATTATTTATATTCACTGCTGAACATAAATTATAACTGACACACAAAATAACTTAATTATTAGGCACCTTGCTGCCAAACCAGAGTAGGTACTATGGTTGTAAGTATGTAATGAGTACTTTGTAATAAAGGAACTGGGAAAAATTGAAATTGCAAGTCCAATTCCCCAAGTCCAATTAGAAACAAGTCTTGTTATTTACCTTTCAAGTTGGAATTACATTTTAAAAATTTAGTATTAATAATAATATTATATTATTTTTGTTTTTCTGAAACTCCAATCAAACCTCTGCCTCTATTGCAGGAACTGAAAAATCAATACACAAGATACAAATATATTGCAGTTTCATTACTCCAACTTCCAACTTCCAAGTGCCCCAAAGAGCTCTCACACATGTAGACATATCAACAGACAATGATGCTTGCTTTACCTCCACTGAGAACTTCCCCCTCTCCATCTCACTAAAAGACAAAAATCAAAAATCAAAAAAAGAGTGCTTGAAAATTTTCCTTCTTCAAATTTGATTGATACACACCCAACATACCCATCTTCCCAAAAAACCAAAAAAAAGAAAAAAAGAAAAAAACTCCAGATCTAGGCACACACCAAACAAAGGTTAGGTTAGGTTAACTACCCATCAAGAAACAAAAAGCATATTCTACCTCCCTCCTATGTAGAGAGAAAGAATCAGAAGAGAGCATCATCAAAATCAAAATGACATTCAATCAATGGGTTTTGGATTCATGATGAGCTCTGCTTTTGTTTGTTTGTTTGTTTGTTTCTTTGATGCAGCAAAAAAAAAAAAAGCTTCAAATTTGGGTTTGCATGGATCAAGAACTGCCATTATCATGTCCTAAAAAAGCATTTAACATCACCACCCACAAAGTGAAATTAATGCCATAACTATAATAAATATCAAATGGGTGGTGATTTCTGACTAAAAATTTTCTGGTATTGCTATCAAAAGGGCAAAGAAATAAGGCTTTTATTAAGCACACTTTATTACATTTTTCATCACATTTTACTAAGCAAAAATAGCAGTTACACAAAACCCAACTCTTGTAACTTTGTTAGGACATCTTTCCATTAGGTTGTTGTTGTCATCACAGATTTTGTAAAGAGAGATCATCAGTAACAATAAGTGTAGTCTCTTCTGATCAACAAGACTTTTGATTTGCAATAGTTGATTTTTAAAGCTCATAAGAATACCACCCATTATGTAAGACTGGAGTTTTGTCTTCTCTGTAGTAGCTTGAGAGCTTGAGCTTCTGGGAGCTTGAGCTTTGTGTGGGTTTTTTGATCAGCAAAAATATAGCAAATGGCCACCACAAAAATGTAGTCATCATGGTTTGGTTGAAGATATTTGAGTTTCTTTAGCTGCTTTCTTTTCTGCTTGGGGACCCAAAGGAAAGTTTTTGAGCTCAACAAGTTTTTGTAGGTTTTGAGTTTTCATGAAGCTAAATGCTGTTCCCTGTTGCTTTTAATACTTATTCAAGAACTTTGCAAAGTTTTTGATTTATTCTTAAGTTTGATGTTCTTGGATCCAAGGAGGAGGAGGAGGAGGAGGAGGCGGGGGAGAACAACAACAGCAGCAACAACAGGAGTACTTGATAAAAACACATTTTTTGTTTTGTAGAGGTAGCTGTTCATTAGTTCTGTTGAGCTTTTTGATCTGTTCTTCATTTTGATGTTCTTAGATCCAAGAAGAAGAAAGAAGAAAAAGAAGAAGGATACAACTTTGTTAGAACACATTTCTTTATGAAGCTTTTTTGCTCAATAGTTTTGAAGAGCTTTTGATCGGTTCCTCATTTTGATGTTCTTAGATCAGAGAAGAAGAAGAAGAAGAAGAAGAATACTGCTTTGATAGAACACATTCCTTTGTAGAGCTTGCTGCTCAATAGTCTTGAAGAGCTTTTGATATTTGTTCCTCATTTTGATGTTCTTAGTTCCTAGAAAAAGAAGAAGAAGAAGAATACTGCATTGATAGAACACATTCCTTTGTAGAGCTTGCTGCTCAATAGTCTTGGAGAGCTTTTGATATTCGTTCCTTATTTTGATGTTCTTAGATCCTAGAAAAAGAAGAAAGGAAGAAGAACAGTACTGCATTGATAGATCACATTCCTTTGTAGAGCTTGCTGCTCAATAGTCTTGGAGAGCTTTTGATATTTGTTCCTCATTTTGATGTTCTTAGATCCTAGAAAAAGAAGAAAGGAAGAAGAAGAGTACTGCATTGATAGATCACATTCCTTTGTAGAGCTTGCTGCTCAATAGTTTTGCAGAGCTTATGATCTGTTCCTCATTTGAAGTTCTTCTTAGGTCCAACAAGCAGAAGAAGAACAACTTCAGCGCATATGTTTCTTTCAAGAGCAATGGCGATCCTCTGATCTTCAGGAACTCCTCAGTCAGCATGCGAGTAGCCGATCATCGCTGCAGTTGTCATATCGTTTGTGCAGCAATGTGGGCACCAATCAATCTGGAGACTTGCAATGAGGCAGTGTGCAAGCAAGCTCAAGCTTTTCCATCTCCTGGAGCTTGAGAGATCTAGACCTGTTGTTGTTGTTGTTGCTTCTTCTCCTCCTCATTGCCACTCTGCTGCTGCCAGGCCTCAAATGTGACATCTCCGTTGTAATGCCCATTTTTGTTGCCGGTGTTGATATGGGGACCATCGCCGCAGCCAGTGTCGTTGAAGAAGGTGCTGCTGCTGCAAGCATTTCTGTTCTGGGAACAGCAGCAAGTGATCTCAGCTCGCCCAGTGAGGTGCTCTTGCCTGGAGCAGCAGTGTCTCGTGCCCTCCAGGGATACGAGATCGAGCTTCGAGAGCTGTCGTACAGAGTTGTGAAGCCAGTGGAGAATGGAACAAAGCTGAAATCTCTTCTTCGGAGCTGCAACTTCTTTGAAGCGGGATTGACATCAGGAAGAAATTGCACCAGCAGCAAGGAGAAGGCGGCAGCAACTGCTGCGAGAATCTCGACTCGCTACATACACTTACTGAAGAATGTGAGCTTCGTCGCGCGACCAGGCGAGGTACTAGCAATTGCAGGACCGAGCGGAGCAGGGAAATCCACACTACTAGACGTGGTCGCAGGGCGCATTCGACCGAGCAGTCCACCCACGAGCTTGCTAGTGAACCAGCTAGCTATGGAAGTTCCACAGTTCCGCAGAATCTCAGGCTACGTGATGCAAGACGACGCACTGTTCCCAATGCTGACAGTCGAAGAGACTTTGCTCTACAGTGCACGGCTGCGTCTTCCGGCTTCCGTCTCCATGACGGAGAAGCTCGCGCGAGTGCGCGCGACGATGGAAGATCTCGGACTATCACACGTCGCATGCTCTCGAGTCGGAGATCAATTGTCCGGCGGCGAGCGTCGCCGCGTGTCCATCGGCATCGACGTGATCCATGACCCTGCAGTCCTGCTCCTCGACGAGCCTACCTCCTCTCTCGACTCGACATCTGCGCTCCATGTCGTGACGATGCTGCGGAAGATGGCAGTCACGCACATGCGCACAGTGATTCTCAGTATCCATCAACCCGGTTTTCGTATCCTCGAGCATCTGCACTCGATCGTTCTTCTCGCGCATGGTGAAGTCGTGCATCACGGCTCTCTCGAGCATCTGCACTCCATCCTCATGGCTTCCGGTCACGACATCCCGGAACAGGTCAATGTGTTGGAGTACGCGATCGATCTCATCGACACAAGCTCGGATCACTCTCATGACCATTCCACCTCTTGCGATGACAGCAGATTCTCGCATGTAGATCGATCCAATGCTTCCATCCCTTGGTTGCAAAAGATGCTCACACCAGACGAGCAAGAGATGATCGGGCAATCACCCACACCCTCGACGGCTTCCTGTCTCATCATGAGCTGCAAACCCGGCTCGAAAAGATGTTCCAGAGGAGGAGAAGAAGAAACGTCGCAGCTTGCGCCGCTCACGAGATGCGCATTTGCGAATTCCAGTTTACAAGAGATTGCAGTCTTGACGCATCGATTCTCGAAGAATGTCTACAGAACGCGGCGGCTCTTCCGCTCACGGACACTCTATGCGCTCATCGCGGGTGTTTGTCTCGGCAACGTGTTCTCGCGTATGGGGTATGGGATGCGCGGCTTCACAGAACGGTACGGTTTCTTAGCTTTCAGCGTCACGCTCATGCTCACCTCGACAGTGGAGCTCTTGCCGAGCTTGCTGGAAGAATGCAAGATCCTGGCACGGGAAGCCTCGCGAGGAGCTTACAGAATGTCTTCCTGGGTGGTCTCCAACACGCTCGTCTTCCTTCCTTTCCTCTTCCTCAATGCCGCGCTCTTCAGTCTCCCAGTGTACTGGATGGTAGGACTCGCGCCGCAAGCTTCTGCCTTCTTCTTCTTCTTGCTTGTGTTCTGGCTGCTTCTCGTAGTGGCGCACGCCTATGTCTCCTTCTTCGGCGTTCTTGTGCGCAGCAACAGCTACCAGCTCGCGTATTCTCTCACCATGGCAGGTTTCGGAGCTTCTTGGCTCTTCTCCGGTTTCTTCATCTCCAAGCGCAACATGCCCAACTACTGGCTCTTCATGCACTATCTCTCGCTCTACAAGTATCCTCTGGAGTCGCTCCTCATCAACGAATTCTCGCATGTCAGTGACAAATGCTTCAGTACTGGAACCTCCATCTTCCCTGACGGTCCTTGTTCTCTCACGGGATCCGAAGTGCTGATGCAGCAGGGTTTGATTGCGGAAACTCCTGGTGCTCACAGATCCAATGTGAAGTGGGTGGATGTGGGTACCATGGTGGGGTTTGCGCTTCTCTATCGCATCCTCTCCTTCTTTGTCCTTCGCTTCAAGATGCAGAGAAGACACAGATAGGAAGTAGAAAAGCTGCTCCCAGAGAGTGGAGTGGAGTGGAGTGTGGGGGAGAGAGCTTGAAGAGGAGCCCATTATAGCAGAGGAGATCATCACTTGCTTCAAGCTCTGGGGGGTGTGGAGCTTCTTGGAGAGCATCATCACTTACAGGAAGAAAGCCATAAAAGCTCTGGGAGGTGGAGCTTGGAGAGCATCATCACTTGCTGGAAGCTGAAATCCATAAAAGCTCTTGGGGAAAGCTTGGAGAGCATCATCACTTGCTGGAAGAAATCCAAAACACCAACAAAACCAACAACAACAAGGAGGACAATGACAACAACAGCAGCAGCAGCAGCAGCAGCATTAGCAAATCCAAGCAAAACCAATTTGATTTTGTGAATCAGAGCTCAGATCAAAAGCTTCATAGTAATGCGAGCCATGTGTTCAATTACAGAGAAAATCTTTCTACAAGATGGAAGCTGCCCCATGTATACTTGAATAACGGTAATAGAGTTGGAGTAGTTTTGTTGTGATCAGCAGGCAGCAGCAGGAAATTTGCAGCTCAAAATGTTGGACCAGCCCTTGAAGTGCTATTATTGCATATTGATTGAAAAATATAAATGACAGAGGTCCATGATGTGACCTTGAACCTGAACTCACACTTCTTCACCTTGTCAAGGATTTGCTTTTGAAGGTCTGGGGAAAGCTTTGCTGAAGGTGGAAAAGATTTTTTGATAATCAACTGCATTGCAAGCTTTTGAATTTTTTTGATCAGGTGGGTGTGGGGAGTGCTGGGATCTGATTTCTCTGAACTTTAACTGTGTGTGCACCAACGCTTCCTTTAATGGGGATCAGCTGTTGGTTTGAGTGTTTGCTGCTGTGTGCAAAAGAATTTCAGGAGCACCAACCTTCAGGAGTGTCAAGTGAACGGCTTCAAACCAACTGCAAGCTTGTGTTGTTCATACTCTCTTTGCAGATGGAGGTTATGTGGTTTGAGGTCAGAATTGTCCATTAGTTGTTTTACTAAGCAAGTTGTTGATGTTAAGAGCTCTCCAGATGATTCAATGGATCCATTTCTTTGACTACCAACTTTTCAAATGTTGTCCAAAGAGTGTCCTGTGATTGTCAATCTGATGCGTATTATTTGTCAATCTGATGTTTTTTTGCATAATATTTGCTTTGGCATTTTGTGTGTAAATTACACATTCGTTAGGTTTAATGTAGCAATGTAGTGTATAGGTCTCAGGAGTCATGAATACCTCATACATGAACTCTGGTTCTGACCTCAATTCCACATCCAGTTTCAATCCAGTACACAAGGCAATTGGAAGTTAAGTCAGCTCACACTCATCAGGAGCACTGGTGCAATGAGACCAGGTATCATTCAAATCTTCACGAATCTGTTTGAACCCAAGTCACCCATATAAGCTAAGCTTTGGTTTCACACACTTGTTGTCCAGAGATTGTAATTATTCCTCATGCTACTTGTGATTTGATGCAGATCAGTCCATAAATGGCAGATGATGTGCATTGAAAATTTGCTAAATCCTTCTCTTGCCTATTATTATTGCCTTCCTTAAGCTCTAACAAATAGAGATCTCTCTCACAAATTTGGCCACTCTGAGAACATGCCTTGAGGCGATGATAAAGTTGAATTTGCAGGTACCAAAACTTCAATCTCCAGAACATTGGTACTGTCTATATTGTGTGCAGGCAGTGGCTCACAATATTGTGAACTTGAGAAAATGTGACCATCTTGTGCTGCTGTTGATGCTTTGGATTTTATGGAGATCTAGGGTACCACCCAAAGGGACTTTTACAGCATACATATGCTGCAGAATTTCCAATGCATAATGCTACTACCATCTCCAACAGTTCCTGAGAGAAAGTGTGGAACTTGTTAAAGATATGATTCAATAATTGTGGGTGACTTTCAGCAGTCTGTTAATACAGTTCAACTGCAGGCAGTACTTGGAACAAACTTTGGGGGTCTTAGAAGACATGTAAAATTTGTCTTAGAAGCAGCGACTTGAAAGTTCTATGGTGTTTCCAACAATCCTGGTCTCGGGTTGTTGTGTGAGGGGTTTTCTGCCCCAGGTCCCCTTGGGAGTTGTCCCCTAGTCTTGGCTCTGCAGTTGTTTCTTGCTCTTTGCAAATGGATCAATTATGTTTGTTTCCCTGCCCCCCAAAAAAACAAGAAAAAAAAGAAAATCCTGTTGTGAAGAGAGGGACTTGCACAACACACACTTCAGAGTTTCCATTACTTTTAAAAGCTCCACCGATCTCCAACAGTTGCTGAGAAAAAGTGTGCAACTTGTTGAAGATGTGATTCTATAATGGAGGGTGGTGACTTTCAGCAGTCTGTTAATACAGTTCAACTGTAGGCAGTACTTTACTTTCAACTGCACCGTACCTGCCTCAGTCTATATATTCAAACTTCAAACCTATTGCAAAGAGAGGAACATCGAAGCCCCCACCCAAAAGTCTCGGGGGAAAAAAAAAACCATTTTTTTGATGACATGCTTTAAATCATAGACTAATGTAAACAAACAATTCATATGGGATCCCATCTGTGCTCCATAATCAAAGCACTAGATGCTGAATTGTAGTAGTAGTTCTGGGATGAGTGTGGGAGCACTGGACTGACCATTTACTTACCAGAAAACTGCCTGCAAATGTACTGAAGCCACCGTATCTTCTTTGAAGAGAAGTTCTCAATTCACATTGATTCAGGCAAGTATGGAATGTGCTCCATTTTTCCTTGAATATTTTTCACAATGACAACAACAACACTGCACAGTCCTGGATAATTTTTATCAAGGGGCTTCTCTTGACTTTTGCATTGCTCTCCTCAATCTGACAACCAAGTCTAAGCTCTTTTTGTACATCCATTTTGCATCTATTTTAAATTCTTTAGTTAGAAATTTAGTCCAATCTATTCATCAATGAACACACGGTTACAAAACCAACTGCTTAGATTCACAAGTTCACATATCTACTACGGTCTTTGGTGAAAAGTTCAACCAATCTGGAGCAAAAGGGATGCTGAGATAGCAAAACTAGATTGACTAGCTCACGCAGACCCCACAACATGATGTGGTGCCCACAAGCTTGTGGATGTTCAGCCAATCTCGAGCAAGGGATGATGAGATTGCAAAACTAGATTGAGCTCGTGGGGACCCCAGGATGTGGCGCCCACAAGCTTGTTACAAAGCTTCACAACTTGGAAAAAAAGACTTTTGAGATGACACTAATGCATGTAAATTTGATTCGGATTCACAATAACCAAGTTAGGTACGAAGTCCTATTTGAAAAATTCCCAGGCCAAAATGTGGGTTGTTGTTGTTGTTGTTGTTGTTCATTACTTAAATATGAAGCTTTGGAATTTCTGAATTGTGGATTTGAGGAACTTTGCAAACAGCCAACAACTTCAAAGGGGCCAAAGTGAACCAGCACCCACCAGCTTACCATCCACTAGATATGCCCAGTATGACTCAGTTGTGGGATGAATCTCTCAAGTGAGTTCATATTTGGGTTCACCTCGGTAACCCATTTTGTAAGGAAATAGGTCTGATGGGCCTATATAGAGGTGGGTAGGTAGGAAAAATGTACTACTACTAGGTACGTAGATGGTTTATAGTTTATGCATAGGTAAGGGTTGTTTGTACTACTTACTAACAAATCTGCTTGTGGGTTGTTTGTTAGTAGCTAGGGAGTAAGAAAGCAACTGAGCTAATCACACTATGCTTGGCTAGGGACTTGGAACTCAACATAAAAAACTATTTTCCGATCACTTACTACCATCACTTTTTTTATGGCCAATTTTTTGCATGAAAAAATATCTTGACTTTCTTCATTTGAAAGAAAAAATCATCATTTCTTAACTCATTTTTTTAATAAATGTAAATAATCACCATTTTTAGACACATTTTATAATCCTGAGGAAATTAATTAATTGCGACATTTTGACTGTTTGTTTGTTTAGAGCACCGATTTCTAAAAGATTGTTGCCATCAAATGTGTGATAGAAAAAATCTGGAAAAAAGAAATCCCCCCAATCTACCATCCATCCTTCATGTTGCGCTGGTGGGTGTTGTGTGCACTCTGGCCATTTGGAGGAGTGCTGGTGGACGCTGGTTCATTCTGGCCGTTCAAGCAGACGCTAGTTGTATCCTAGTGCTGAAAATCTGAGATTAGCTTGTAAATGAGTTTCCAGGGTTATATCTAGACTCATCTAATGATCCCCACCACCTTCTTTGATGGATTAAATTCATGAGTTCAAGGCCCAATGCATTCATCATATTGAGCAAAACCCAAAAAGCCACTTGAAAATTCTTGGTCAGATGACCACATGAAAGCTCTCATCACACAACCCTATTCCAACAATTTATTTTTGGAAAATATTTTAATTTTCATCACCACACACCCATTTAGAATTTTGTGAAGATTTGCTCAGATTTTGTAGTGTAATTCAAGGACACCTTACCCAGGTAAAATAATTCTCAAAAGATTTAGCCAAGATTGAGAATTGAACTTTCACAACTTTTGTGGTAAAACATGTATTGACCCAACCATTGGGTGACTATTACAAATGCACACCACAAGCTATATTTTACATACTTATTTCTCAACTGTTGGAAATTCTAAAAAATTAAATTTGAAACTGCCAAACCTTGTTTTCTACAATAAATAAATAAATATTCAACAAATAAGTGCCCATTACCAGTGGTAGCTACAATAATAGCCACTTTTAGCTCATCAGGAGGCATTCAGAGATCAACAACCCAAAATTATCAATGAACACAAAGAAATAAATATTTTATGACATGCACAACATAGACACTAAAACCTTTCCAAGCTCAAAGAACACTCCCTAGTAATAATGGTCACAGCTTTCCCAGAGGGAGTCTTCAAAACAGTTTGGGGGTAAGCTAAGCCATGCATCATGCACTTCACCATGTACAGTAGCACCGACCAAAGGTAATCAACTCTGCCAGTAGCTCAGAGACACAGACTAAAGAACCCAATCCCTCTCTTTCCTCACATGGGATGAGGAATAGAAGAAGAGCTGACAATTGGTTGCTACTTAAAGAGAAGGGTGGTTGTAAGCGGTGGTTGTAGGCTTCTTCCCCGAAGTGTCTAGTGTCAAGTGTCTACCTCTTTTATTTGTGTTATGTTGTGCTCTAGCAAACCTCATCCCTCTTTCTCTGTAACTTAAGCATTGGGTTTTGTTTCGGAGTTGAAACTACACTACTAGATTGTTCAAATCCTATGCCAAAACTGCAAGAGGCTACTAGAGAGTATCTATCCTCAAGGAGGTTGAGGGTGCCCTTGGGGCAATCACATTCAGAGCACTACCCACTTCTCTGCTTCTTATGATTGCTCATACAGTAAAGTACTTATTGGCAAAGTAGCTTGATTTTGTCATAAGATTGTGCAAATCTTGTTACAGAGCCAAACTCTTGGAACCCTATTCTTGTTACAACACTTTTTCCATCAATCCTAATATCTTCTTAAGATCAACCCGCCAGTGTAGTTAGATACATAGGCTAGTAGTATAAGGGTCAACCTTCCACATCTCCAACTCGTTGGAAAAATATTGAAAAATCTTGCAGAGTGTTTTTTTCACCTAAGCTCCTCGTTTGTTTTGACATGTGAACCAGTGTTGTCCAGTTCTGGTTCTTGGGTCGGTTACTGGGTACCCAGATTGTTGGTTTTAAATTCTGAAAACAAAAAAATAAAAATGGAATGCAAACTAGCCTAATAATCATAACCGACCCCAAAATGTGTTTTTATGCAGGTTAGAGAGTCCAACTTTAGTTGTGCTATATAAGTTTTCTACGATCTAGAGTTTAAATTTTAAGGCTTTAGGTTTAAGAGTGAGGTTTTATGGTTGAGATTTTAGGGTTTAAGATTGAGATTCTGGTGCTGAGGTTTTACCTGCAAATTTATTTTTCAAAATGGAAAAAAAAAAAAATCATTTCATCTTTTTTTTTATAATCACCAGATTTTAGATTAAATTCTGGTAGGTAGCCAAAAATATAAAGAGATACTTCATTTTCAAATTATAGCCAAATCTGGCTTAGTTGTCTTATGGATGACTGCCACTTCAGCTGAGTCACAAAATTGAAAAAAGGAAAAAAATAGTGGGAAAAAGGCCAGTTAGAGTAGCTCATAGTTACATTGCATTCACCATTCATGTAAAGTATGGTGTGCAATTCTAATGGTTGTGAGCATTCACATTTCATTGAATGATATGATGAAGTCTTTCAATTTGACACTTCCCATATTCAATGAGTTGATTCGCGATTCTTCCTTCAACATCCATGTTTGTCCATAGCATATTAACTCACAACACTAGCAAAAATTAAATATTGTAGCTATGTGAATGGATGGTGACCAAACTCTTTAAACACTCTTTCATTCAATGTCCCTCATCCGTCCTATGATGAAGCCTTACCTTCGTAGTAGTTGATGTTGATAGTAAGTAGGCTTCATTTCTCATGTACCCAAATCAGTTTTATGAATGAAACCAAAATATCCATTGGATGTCCCTCCACTCCCAACAAAGATTCTCATGTCCAACATCAAAAGTTCTTGAAGAGGTCGAATCGGGTACTCTACTCTCTTGTGGCCAACTATGTGCTTTTTTGAAAAAAAGGGCAAAAATTCAAGTGACAATGTTTATGAGAACTCGTTTATGTAGGATGGGATTTTGGTGATCATCACTATGACAATTCCAAAATCATTTCGGATTATAATTCATTGTAGATCAAATTTTATTTTAGCATTTTTATTTTTATTTTTAGTTTGTATTTTGTTGGGCATCTTACACCTTTTCAATGTTTTTTAGATTTTGTCTGTTTGTATTTTATTGTGAACTTCTCTAATGAATCAGATTTTTCTTGGCATTTTGCCTACAAAATTAAAAATATAAAAAATATTAATGGAACAATCTGACATCTAATGAAATTTACAAAATTTTATTTTTTGAAAAAATAAAATTAATTACAAAAAAACTATTATGTTCACACAAAATAATTTAATCATTGGTAGTGTGAAGTAGCGCAGAGCTCAAACTTATTAGTTAACAATTTGAGGAAAGATCATGGTGAGCATTGGGAACATACACCTTACAAGCGCTTGCCAAGAATAAATAAATAAATAAATAAATAGCTCCAACCTATCAATTGCTAGAGTGAAACAGCACCCACCATATGTTAAGCAGAAACACTTCATTGTATCTGTGTCCCATAGCTAACCACAGTTGTTCACTCAGTACTAACTACTAACCATCCACATGGGTCAATGACAGTTTCAGATTTTGTTTTTAAAAAAATTTCTTCCAATGTTGATTTCTAAGAAGTTTTGAATTTTTGGGATTTTGGTGTTCTCAAAATGTTTGTGCTATGTTCTCAAAAGGTTCCCATGGTCTTCCTATCAAATTCTCTTAACTTTCCAAATGGGTTCCCAAAGTGTTCCCTAACATATTCTTAAGAGCAACAATAGGGAACAATGTAAAGGAACAATTAACCAAAAATGGGACCTCCACCCACATTTTGGTCTCTATCCAACATAGGGAACACCACAACATATTTATTAATGTTGGCATTGGAGATGTCCTCATAAATTAAAGGTTGGGGCTAGGACCTAGAACCTAAAACCCTAGAACTCAAACATAGGACCCTAAAACCTGAAGGTCCTAAACCCTATCTAAACATTTGACCCTAGCCCCCTACATAACCCTATGACCTAGACCCTTAAAAAAACCCCTTCATACACATCCAGCCAGGTCTGGGTCCATATAGGCTTGCCAAGTTGATTCTAAGGCTGGATATGGGTCCTTGTAAACCCGCTAGGTCGGGCTCTTGGTCGGTTCTGGGCCAATTTAGACACAATGGGTCCCCTTCCTTGACCTAGATCCAAATCCAAACACAGACCCAACCAATAATAAACCCTAGTAGGACGCCAGGAGAGCTCCCCCAATTTTATATGTTCCCATGTTCCCATGGAAATATGAGGATAAAACAACAAGAAAAAACCTCATTTTTTTGTGAGGAAAATGTGACTTTGGACCCAAGGTTTGCCTATAAGATTTGTAGATGGGGCCCAGATCACACCCAACCTCTCAAATGGTCGAGTCATTGGGTTGCTTGTAAACCTCCACAGGTGAGGGGATCATTCGAGAGCATGATTTGGGATTAGGGTTTCACCGAAGAGCACTTGGACACCATTGATGTCACCACCACATGTTCTATGGTTGATGTGAGATAGTGAAGGGAATTTTTCTTTTCTCTCAAATGTGGTCCCTCAATGGGTTTTGCAAATTATTGCAAAGAGTGAGCAACAACATTTGAAGATGGAATTTGTTTATGTAAAAAGCAAGAACTTGGAAGTGAAGCCTTTTTATAAATATCTCCCATCACCCTGAAATCTTCAAAGGGATTGCGATTTAATCTCTAATTGAAGAGCAAAGCACCCAAGACATTTTCACCCCAAAAAATTTTTGTCACATTTGCATGGCTCCCAAAAATATTAGAATCGTATTAATCATTTTCCAAAAAGCAAAAAAAAAAGAAAAAAAGCCAAGACCCAAGTATGCACCCACCACCTTTGAATACTCTCAAACTCTATTAAGTTTAATAGGTAGGCCCCCCCCCATTGTGAACCTATTGTGATGCTCATTGGCCTTACCTAGTAGGTTTAGTCCAACTAATGACCACCTTTAATGGGCCATGAGATCTTGCGCAAGATAGCCCTTTCCAAAGTGGTCTCATACACATTGGTCTCCCAAACAAGCCCATTATTAGTCCAAACTTAGTAGTATTGCCTAGTCCATAACAAGTTAAAATATTCCATGTTTAGATTAAATCAAGGTCTTTGAGTTCAATTTTAACATTTATTGGGTTTAATGTGGCATCTTAAGGTACATTCACACATAGGAATAAAGACTTGATGAAAGTTAAAATTGTTTATATTACATGTTTGTGGTTGGATAAGTAGTTTGTGTGGTGTGCTTATGTGGCTCTTTAGCAACTACACTAAAATATGTGGTGGTAATTAGTGGTCAACTATCACTCCAAACCTTAAAATCTTCAAAAATTGAATATTCTTGCTAATAACATCATTGAAAATTTATCATCATCGAAACAATATTAATAAGTGATAATCTTTAGCAACAATCACCAATCCCTCTTTTAGAAATTCGTTATTCTCATCTCTCTTGTTGCCACCTTCATATGCCCTATTTCACCCTTTGTGAAGCATTGTGTTGTAACTTTTGTGTAAAACCTTGTTATAACTTTTGCATTTAAGTTTTCTTCCTGCAAGCACAAATTAATTTGCAACGGGCATTTTCAATTTGAGTTTGGTAGGAAGAGGCAAGGACTCAAAAGGTGGGTCCACTAACAAAAATATAATTCTTTAGCACCATAGCAATTGTGATAAAAAAACAAAGTCCTCACTTTCATCAAGCGTAAACAAATTGAATTGAGCATGTTGCACAAAAAGAACTTGTGGAGCCCATATGATTCCTACTATGCAACATTAGATGAAGATTGCAAACAAAATTTTAAAAGTAATCATTATTCGAATACCATGAAATGGCAATATGTGTAAGAATAAATAGAATGGACTAAATTTGAATTAGAAGATAATAGTTACTATAATGGAATTTGCCACAACATATGTTTTTAGGATTTGATATTGAAAAACAAAACACATTTCATTTATCTTGGCAATTCAATTGGGAATATAATACAAAACAATTAAGATATTTTAGGGCAAGCAAATCATCAATGTTATTTTTCATGTTAGGATGTTTAAGCAATCAAAAGTGGAAACTACATGACATTAGTATCAAAAGTTGATACAACCATATCATATTTTCATACAAGAAACAATGAACAAAGGAAATAACTATACCTAATATTATAGTTCAATGTTGATTCAAGATTTAATATAAAACATAATAAAACAATTGCTTAGAACAATTTTATTTCAATCAAAATAAAAACAATTTAGTTTCGACTTGCATGGTACCTTTTGAAACAGTTGTTTAAACTTTGAAGTGTAGCTTATTTGCACATAACTACTCCAAAAGGAAATGTTGTGTACTTCTTAAAACTTTAAACCTTTGCAACTCGGTTTCAATTTTATTTGCAAAATTCCCATGTTCATTGACTTTTTTTTTAACACCAAGATGAGTATTGTTATGATTGTTTTCCAAGTTCAAATGAAGCATTAAAATATTTATGTCCAAGTCCTTCCCATTGAAAATCATGTTATATAAGATGCAATAGTTGATCACAATATCAAGCAAGAAAATCACATGTAGTTTAACTATAATTCTTAACTCACAACTCCGAATAACCAATGTGAGGCTACTTTCAATATTTACATTTCAAGACTTTTCCAATGCTTTATTGAAAACCCAATTTGGACCACATTAATTATTTACATTTTTGTCCCAAAAAATTTGGGCTTCAAAGGACTTCAAGTTTGCCCAAAGTGGAAAAAACCACTTGGGAAAGTGAGTCACTTAGGAATGTTGAAACTCACTTTCCCAAGTTGTGGGAATGTGTATGAATCATATGCATTGTCCTTTATGATGAAAAAAACATATTTACTTGAATTTTTTTCGTTTCTTGAATCTATAGAAAAATATTATATGTGTGTGTATTAGTGTGTATTTAATCATACTTTTTTCCAATTGATTGGACATAATAGCCACTTTTAATTGCAAAAAATAATTTTTGTCATTAATAGATCTAATGATGGGCCACCATGTAATAGTTAGCAACCTCGGGACCCCCTCCCCCAATGGAAAAAAAAATGGTTGGTGCTAGAAGATTTACATAGTTGACCTTCCTACTACCAATTAATTTGTCTTGTGTATAAGAATTGGGTTGCTTTTGGTGCCAATTTCACAAAAGTGCATTTAATGAAAATTCAAATTAATAACAACTTTTAAAAATCTTTCATTATTGTTTATAGTTGAGTTGCTTTCAAATCTCTACTACCCATAATTAATTATTGGAGTTGTCATTTGGATGTAATGTGATGTGCATTAGTTACTAATCATAACCAATTGCAATTTATCAAGAAAAATAATAACTAACTTTAAATGTTGATTGTCAGAAAATCAAACATCAATAATCAAGATTTAAAATTGAAGTCTATTTGCTCATATACAAGACTAATTGAGTAATGTGTCAATGTGTGTTTTTCCTGTGTTTCATGTCTTGATTCCTAAGTCTTTAATCTTAAGTTGTTGATTGCTATTGTCTACAAGCATCAAGTTTAGTAATTTGAAATTTCTAAAAGTTCTTAGTTCACACAATGTTTTAAGGTTTAGCTTTTGTTCATTATTTTTCTATAATTTCAAAAACAAAGATTCTAGTAAGTGTACTTCTACGAAAGGGGCAAGCACAATTTCAAACATTGGCACCTCTACATAACAATTGTTCACTTTGTCCATTATTGGCATGTAAAAAACACCCCTTACCAAGTTTAATTGTGAAATTCCACACAATGTCTATAACCAACCATAAAAATGTAGAGGTAAATCAAACTTGGCCATGAAGTTACTTCCACCTCACAAGAAATCAAGTTCACTTACTATTAGCCAAGTTCAATCAATCCAATTGAATTGTGTAATGATGAGACTATTGTCCTCAATGACTCTAGTTTAAAGTTCATTCTTGATAGTGAAAAAGTTATCAAAGGAATTGCAAAAATAAAAATAAAATCATATGAAACAACTTGAAGGTTCCAATTTAATTGGGTTGTACATTTGCCACATGGGCTAAATGTGTGAACATGGTAGATGGTTTATTTGATCTTCTTTATTAAAAAATGTGGGTGTAGTTTAGTAGTCCTTGTTCATTGAACAAATGAATTCATTGGATCCCCAATAGGTCCCATTTGGTGGGACTAATGAATTTATTCAAAATTTAGTGAAAGCATTCAACAAACATTGGACGCATTTCTTGTAGTGTTTGTTTTTTGTCAAAATTGTAATGGCATTGAGAATCAAGAACAAATCTTAAAGTTAAAATGGGACACATTAACTAGTTGGTCCCTTTTCGGACTTGGAGTGGAGGTAAGCCTAACGCCCAATTTTATGAAAGGTATTCGTATTTTTCCCCTTTCAATTGTTGGGTCACTTTTTTTCTTTTTTCTACCAAGTAAATTGGACATGCAATGTATGGTCATAGTCAAAAAGGAACAACTTTTTTATTTTTTTCAAAACCCTTTTAAATTGATGTTCAATAAATATACTAAACAATGCAAAGTGGGTGAAAGGCATCTCAATTCATATTTTTATAAAAAATCAAAATTCTATAAGGTGTGTAATGATTCTAAAAATAATGTGTGTTTTAATGTTGTGGTTGGTTTTGGAAATTGAAACACCAAAATTCAATTAACATTCATTGGAATTTGGATTGCCCATTATTGATTTTATTAATTAGATGTGGGTACATCTCATATTAATTCTTAAAATATTTAAACTTTGAAACAATCATGAGCAAATAAAAGTTCAAATGGATTTTAAAATATCTATATACATGAAGGAAGGTTGTTTGTTTGTTTTGTTCCAATGGTTCATGAAACGTATTGGTTTGGGTTGCTTGCAGTGTGTTGTTGTAGTTCCTTTGCCACTTATTTTGGCACTTCTTTCAAAACTATTGTTGTTACTAATAATGATGACCCACCACCGTTCTATCCATCATGTAGTCATGGAATCAAACATCATATAAATTAGCTATGACCATTACATTGCAGATGTAAATAATCATGTACAAAATCAAAGGGGTTTTTTTTTTTATGTTACTTCAGCCTAGTTTTTATTTCAAAAAGTTTCTATCTTTTATTTAATGAGCACAATAATAGCTGCTCAAATTTGTTACAATCCTCTTGTAAGCCTTTGGACATGCTACTTATACAATAAACAAGCAAGCTCTAAAATGCTAAAATTTCATCTTTTGTCAAAGATTTTCATCACTGCACCATGAAAGAAAACGCGAATAAATCCCACCACGTACTATACTTATGGCAACAAGAAAAAATGAACCCAAACCTTCCCTTAATGTAATTATGGTAATAAGGACAAGTTGCTTGTATAGTAAACAAACAAACTCTAGAATGCCAAAATCTCATCCTTTGTTAAAAAACTATTGTTTTTCTTCATCATTACACCATGAGAGAAAATGAAAATAAATCCCACCACCTATTGTACTTATGGTAGCAAAAAAAAATGAGCCCAAACCTTCCTTTATTGTAATTATGGCAGCAAGAAAAAACAAACCCACCCTGACCACCTATTGTACTTATGACAACACCAAAAAATGGATAACTATTGAATTCCTTTTATTGTCAATGTAATTAATGACTGTCACAATAATTCAAAGGTTGTGAAAAGAAGGTAACAAGGAAAAAAAATATTGTGAAGGTGCTTGTGACCACATGGCACTCTAATTTCAGATTGTGTTTTGAGCCCTCAAGCCTACCTCCATTAAAAAAAATGGTGAATAATATGTTGATAAGGATAAAGATGAAGCAAAGATATATTGCTAAAAACTATCACCATTTGATAACTGAATGAAATTATGCCATTGAACTCAAGACTATCTAAATTCTACACCAATTCACATGTATTGAGGGGGAATGAACATATAAAAAATAACAAATAATGATTGCTTTCCATCTCTTATAATAAGGGAGTTTCATACACATGATGGAATATGAAAAATTGAACGAACTTTTCCATTTCTTAGGTGTCCCAAAAACATTTAAACCCAATTAAAGTGACTATGTTATATGGATCATTGTTGAACACATGTATAGCAAATGTTGTTGAAAGCAATGACTATTATTCAAGCTTCAAGGTTCATATCAATAACATGCAATGAAATTATAATGATGGACAACACGTCATGGGTTTCAATACATGCATATGTTGCTCAAAATTGGAACCACATATCCATCTTGATCTCTTTGGACCATGCATCTTATGAGGAGCAAATATAAAAAACATCACGAAAATAATCATGGCTATGGTGTGCAACGTTGGTGGATTGTGCAAATAAGACATAATCAATAACCTTTTGTCAATTTGAGCTAATATATTTGGCCACAACCATGTTTATACTATGCATTTATAAATTATATTCAGTTTTACATTTTTAATCATTTGTGCAAATTTTTACATGGATATCAATCCTTGTTATCACATATATCAATGGAATTAATGTTTTCCATGGAACAAAGACAAGAATTGTTAAACAATTTCACATCTTGTGGAGTTGAAGGCAAGAAGTAATCCATGCAACATGGTAAGCTTTGAACCCATTGTTCACTTTGTAAAAATGGATCAATTTCTATTTTTGTGAATGTTTTAAACTAATATGAGCTAAGTTGTTGTTAATAAATGTGGTTAAATAAGGTAGGCCCATATGTTGTTGGTTAGATTAACATTCCCTTGTAAGTTGTTGACAAATGTGGTTAATCATAACTTGTTATTAATCACAAGTTTATGTCAACAAATGCGGGTGATCAAATTAATATGAATTAGGTTGTTATTGACTTTGCTTGTACCTTTTGGTAATTAAACATTGGTATGGATATTCCATGCAACTCTTTGCTGTCAATTCTAAGCCAAGTGTTGAGCTTGACCCATTCTTGTCGTTGGAAACACTTAATATGCAAGTTAGCTTGTTCAAACTAATAAAACTAGTGTGGCCCGTGCCGTTGGCTTGAGTGTTACTGTGTCCTCAACTGATTTTTCCTTCCAAAACCTCATTTTTTGGAATTTATTTGGAATTTTTTGTGTCCTCAACTGATTTTTCCTTCCAAAACCTCATTTTATTTGGAATTTCATGTGTCCTCAACTGATTTTTCCTTCCAAAACCTCATTTTTTGGAATTTATTTGGAATTTTCTTTGTCCTCAACTGATTTTTCCTTCCAAAACCTCATTTTTTGGAATTTATTTGGTATTTTCAGCGCTAGAAATCACTTTAAAAATTTCTGTTTTTAAATTTGTAATCATGTTTCTGAATCCAAATCTTACCAAATAACTAATCAAGATCTTTCCAATTCCAATTCCTCCAAAAAAAAAAAAAGTTAAAATCTACTATATAAAAGCCAGAGGGTTTCCAGGACCGATCGATGGTGTGTCTCTCCGCCATCTGCGGGTTCTGCCATAGAAAAGGCCGGTTCTACCAACGTGTGTCTCTGCGCCACCTGCGGGTTCTGCCATAGAAAAGGCTGTGTCTGTGCAGAATTGTCACGTCACAGACGGACAGAACAAGTGAATTAATATAGTAGATAGTTTATTGTGATTGTCAAGGTGTAGACACTTTTTGAAATTAATCTAGTGACTAAAAAACCTAAAACTTGATACTTTGGAAACAATGAACTCTAACATTAAATGGTTGTGATGCGTTTTGGTAGTTTGGAAAACTGTTGTCAGAAAATCAATTTCTACAACATTTTTGTTTGATCATGTAATGCCATGTGACTTTGGTTGAATTGAGGGAACTAACAAGCTTGATGGTTATATATTGTACTTTTTGCAATGAACAAATTGAAGGAAATATGATCAAGATTCAAGTCCAAACTTAATGGTATGAGTTACTTGAAGTATCACGCAAGTGGTAACAAAAGGTTAGAATTGTTACTACGTACATGTAGTCAATGTTATTAGTGGGGAAACAAAACAAAATGTTAAAGAAAGATTTTCTGTTTAATGGGTATTATGATGTAATTAATAATTCAATAATTATTATTACTATTAGTTGGGTTTTATTTAGTTATATGTAGCTTGCAATTTCATGGGCATTTTTTGTATGTAGCCAAATTTAACTTGAAACCTTTTGAGTTTGTTGTCATTTTTTGGGTGTTGCATAATTAAATTTGTTGCCAATTGCTTTAAATTTAGAAGTTCTATTCAATTAGTTAGCTAAAATCATACAAATGTTTCCCTTGTTTTGCTAACTAACTTCACTTTACCGATTTTAAGTTTTTTCCTATTCTAAAGGAAATAGGGACCACCCTATCTACCCTATATAAAAATTAGAAAAAAAAGTTGATCCTAAAAGGTTCTTTTGACCCACTTTTTTTTTTTTTTGCTTTGGTTATGAACTCAAGGCTATAGTCGTAACAACAAAGTTCATGAAACCATCCATGACTTGAGCCAAGTCATCTTCTTTTGGTGTTCTAATTTGATTTCGAAGCACCAAATTCATAGAAAACACAAACTTGTAAAAAATCAAATGCACCATGGACTTTCAAATTGCGAACATTTCATTGCAATGCAAAAAATCAGTTTTGTGAGTGAGCTTGTAAATGGAACATGCAATTTGAATACTCACAAGCATTACACATTGATGCTTGTGTCCTTCTCGATGAATGGCTTCAATTTTGTAGTCAATTGCTACACAAACTTTTAAATGACTTTGAAAAGTTTGATCTATTTAAATTTGTCATATTGAATCATGAAAAAATGTGAAAACCAAGTTACAACTTGGCCTTCAAATATATTTCAGATTCTTTGTTTAGTAACCATTCACTTGATAAATGTAATTTTGTATTGATGCAAAAAATAAAGTTCAACAAGATTCGGAAAAGCTTTTTACTTTTTGACAAATCCTCAACAATCCTTGAAAACTATATTGTGAAATCATTAGTGTCTATTTCATAACATAGTAATAATGGTTCATGTGCTTATAATACCATGTGAAAAAATGCACAAATAAAACAAGCTTGCACAAAATTGTCTCCAAATAATAATGACTTCACCAACTTCAATGATATGCAAAAATAACAATAAATCAACAATTAAAAAAATATTTTCAAAAAATTCACAAAATTTGACGATTTGCATAAAATAATGTCCATCTCAAACTTCAAAATTTTACACACATAAAACAACAACAAATTAGTAAAGGACAAGTTTAAAGAGTAACTGAACAAGGACTTTAACATCATGAATAAGGTCTCCATTGATATCTTCCTCAACTTCAATGATCTAAAAAAAAAACTCACCTAATATCAAACACATAATTTTTTTTTAAAAAAAAATCGCAAACAAAATAAAACAAAAGATTATCAAAACAAATGTAGAAAGCTCATAAACAATTAGACAATGGATGATGTTTAGAAAGCACAAATGACAAATGGATAATGAAAGACCTCTAAAAAGCACACAATGAGTTTAGCAACTTCAACATGATTTGCATACATCAATTGGAGATGAGAGATAAATAGAAAACAAAGAAGAATTAAAAAAATAAAACAATTAAAAAAAGAACGAATGAGAAGAGTGTTGAATGATTGACAAGTATACTTCAACAATCCATAGCTTTGCATAATACTAAAAGGTACATCAACATGCAAGAAATTCAAATTTGTTATGGCATTTGAAGATCAACAAAAGGTAGATGTTTGAAGTCTAAAGGGGCTTGCCGATCGGCATTGTAATCATGATTAAAATGTCATGAATATAATTAGTGTTTAGAAACAATACATGTGTGTGATCAATAAGGAATAAGTACCCTATGTTATGAACAATTGTAGACTAGGTTAGTAGGTTGGGTAAGTAGGGTTAAGTTAGTTATTAATAATTAGGTTAAATAATTATAAGTCATAACCAAGAAGGTGAAAGTACTAGTGTAGGTCCTGGTTAACCCTGGCCCCCTAAGCAAACCACTTTTGGGTTGGGTGTCAAAAAGCCACCACCCTTTTTCCCACTTGGGCCTATAGGACGTGGCCTCCACCTCAAATGGGGTCCGAACTCATGTAGATGCTTTTCAGAGTTTGCCTATTGGCTCAACAAGTGTTTGCACTTCATGATGCCCACTTGGGGTAACATCATCGGATGGTTGGCCTTGGTCCTCCTTGGGTTCACAATAGACTTTTTTTTTCCATCTATGCATGATCTTCTAATGCATGAGATCATGTGTTTAAAATTTAAAAAAAAAGCCTTGAACAATAATACAATGTCATTTGCAACATTTGCTGAAAAAGGGAGTGGAAAAAAATCACCTTTTGGATTTTGTCTTCACCTTACAAGAGAGACAATAATAACTCAGGTAAAATATGACCTTACTAGGTCATAGTAAGGAGTACAAGATACTAGGTACTCACTATGTAAAACATCATGAATCTCACTAACACAGGAGTTGACTTCCTTCGAATATTTTTTCTTTTGTTGTTGTGAATAGTTATGGCAAACTTCATTAAACAAAGCACCCAACAAAAGGAAGAAAAGAAGAAGGAACAAAGAGAGAGAGAGGCCCCAAGTCCGAACCAGAACTTATAAAGAACTCAGGTTATACCAAGGAGTACCTACCTACTGGATTAGAGCATCTCCAGCGGTGCTCAGTATGAGATCCTGCACACTAAAATTGGATGAAGAAAAGTCAAAACATGCTGCCGGTTTGGCTCAGGAAAATGGTTTCGGCTCAGCATAATGCACAAGTTGCGGTGGCTGGTAAATGGCCCAATAACACTGTGCACCTGCAGAAAAGAGTGTAATAAATTTGATTTGACTGCTGCTCAGTGTTTCTGATTGGCCCATCATACTGATTGGTCCAAGTGGTTTGCTATCAGTATTCTCTCCCCCACCTATTCGCTGTCCCAATTTCAGTTTTATGAGTGGGGTTGAAAAAAGTAACTAACTAAACTTGGATGTGAAAAACATTTTGCATCGTCACATACTGAGCACCACTGGAGATGATCTTACACAAAATAAAAGTGAATGAAAACAAGCAACATTCATTTGAATCTATAAAGATTGTGATCATCATCCTCATTATCGAATTTTTCATCCACCATTGGATGAGTCACTCTTGTGTTCCCCAAGTTCACCCAAAAACACTATAGATTTTTTCTCCAAAATAATCCGACATTTGGGCCACCCTTGTTTTGCCCCAGAAAAAAGGTCGTGTATTCAAAATATTAACAAATTTTACCAAAATGGGGTTTCAAATACCTCTATCTATATGACATCGCCATTGCTAACAAATTTAAAGAATGGCCAATTTTACCATTTCTTCTTTATAAGATAAAATATCATTTTATTTATTAAATAAAACTTAGAAAAAAATCTTGGATTTTTTAATTATAGTAATCAGCTCATTTAGAGAATCTTTTTTTGGGGCCATAGGACATGTATGGGCATCTGATTAGTATATAGAACGAATCAATTTCTCAAAAGCTTATAAAATTCTTGAATTTGGGCTCCACTCTTTACATTATCTTAGGGACGACACAACCTCAACCTATATTGGACTTAGTCGAGGTTGGATCAAGCTAGGGCGATATTACCAATCCAACATGGATTAAAATGTAATGTTGCGATGGGCATTTCGAAAAAACAAGATGCTCGTCTTGCATTTCAGAAAATGTAATGGCCATGGAGCGAGGTGGGCATTTTGTTTTCTAAGCCACCGATTGTCCATTTTTTTTTCCGTGTGATACTTGATGGGTATCTAGTGGGTACCCATCGGGCATCATGGGAAATTTTTAATTTAAAAAAATGGCATTGGATTTTTACACCATGGGTCCACACTCGGGTCTGCCTTGTGTCTTCACTTAACCCTAAGGTTCTTTGGGTCTGGCTTGTGGACCCTGAACTTAACCCTAAGGTTCTTTGGGGCAATTGACCTTTGAAATGCATGCAAGAGGTGAAAATGTAACAAACAGTCTACAATATCCCAATGATGTGGCAGTCTACCAAGTTGCCCATTGTGTCAAGTAATGGCCCATTGGTTTCAGACCCAGTTAGGCCTAAGCAGCCGCCCACTCGTAAGCCGGGTCCTCCCCAGTTTCGAAGGCCATTACCAAAATACCAAATAGGTACCTACCAAGTAGGCACCTATACTTTGTAGAGAGGGGGTAAAAAAGGTTATTTGTTCCCCAGGTGGGTGATGATGTTTTGTGAAGGAAGATTTTAATGGCGATCATAAAATGAAAATGTAGAAAATATGGCTGTCATCCCGAGGAAGATTTAGCCAAATCTGGCTGTCAAACATAAAATATTTAGTTATAATTTTAATTTAAAAAATCAACCTTCTATATTCATTTTGGGACATTGAAAACTTACTATAGAAATCTGGCAATTTTTTATTTTTTATTCCCTCACTTTTGGTGATGACAACCCTCCAAAATCAATTCATTTTCAAAATTTGGCAAAACTCCACCAGTAAAATAAACCCCTGATGTCGGGGTGTTTTTTTGGGGGGAGAAGAAGGGTGGGGGGGGGGAGGGGGGTGACTCCAAAACAAGATCCTATTTGTTTCCCCCTTCACCGCCCCCCCAACCAAAAAGAGAAAAAGACAAGAAGAGATGAACTTTGAAATCACCACTCACCATCAGTACTAAAAAAACATTACCTAGTTCATATTTTTGAAAGTGAAAAAAAGGACTAACAAAACCCACCTAAACCAAAGAAAAAAAAACCACCCACCCACCCACTAAAATTTATAATATAAATCTAAATTAATTAATTAAAAAAAAAACCCTACCAGGTTTAACTAAGAGATGCCTTCTTCATTGAACTAAAGTGGATAACTAAAGTAGTAAGTTCACATCCAAATGAAACTGCCAAATAAAAAATTTGGATAATAAGATAAGTACAAATCATGTAGGTAGTAAGTAGTCTTTGCTTCCCTAATCCACAAATGCTAATCATAATTAGTGGAGCCTGATTAGCAAGGCAAAGCGCTAACCCAACTTCCTAACCCTTCCGATTTCCGCTGCTCCTGCCGCTGTTGCACAGTGTCAGTAGCCCTTTGTGCTCCATCATCGCTCCTCTTGCTCGCTCTCTCTTGCTCGCGCTCTTTCTTTTTTTTTCTCTCTCTTTTTGTGTTGCATCTCTCTCTGTGATTCTCTGTGTTCTCGAACATCTTTTCTTTTTTCCATCGGGGGTTTTTTTTTTCTTTCTTTTTTCTTTTTTCCAATCGTTTGTTTTTGTTTCTTTTGTGGTGCCTGCTTTTGTGTTTCTAGATCTTCTTCTTCTTCTGGGAGTTTTGTTGTTGCAGGAAGTTTGATAAGAGGGAAGAACTGTGTGTGTGTGTGTGTGTGTGTGTGTGTTTTTTGGGTTCGTCTTTGGATGGGGATCTGGACTATGCATGGTTCAAAGAGGTCATCGATGCGGAGAATTTGGAGGATTCGTGCTTTCCCATAGCCTGATGGAATGAAGACTTTGTTGTGAAGCGCCGGATGTGCGAGCGGCAATATTTGTGCGCCTTTTTGCTGATCTGAGCATCTATATACATAACTCTGAGGATTTGTTTGTTTGTTTTTCTTCATGAAGAACTGGTGAGTAGCGATCTGGTTTTGTTGATGTCCGGGAGTGCTTTGATGCGCTTTTGAATTCGTTTACTGGTGTGTGTGGAGATTTGCGTTGCGCGTACTTGTTTGTTTTCTTTAGGATTTCTTTGTGGAAGTGTTTTCTTTCTCTTTTGTTGCGTGGAGAAGGTTTGAGATCTCCGGTTTGTGCTGCAATGATTTTTCCTTTCCTGTACGGGGATCTTGCTTCCTTCCTGACGAGGAACTTCATGATGTTGTCGTGGCTTGGATTGTGGCGATTGCAGAGGCTGCTGCTGTCAGAGCTACTGTCGTATAGAGGAGAAAAAGTGAGGACCGGTGTTTTGCAGAGCTCGTGCGGAAGAAGAAGAAGAGGAGCTTCGGAGGCAGCATGGCGATAGGGGGAGCGTTAGGATGTATGTCTATGTCGTATGGCAACACTACTGTATGTGTGAAATCGGCCGTCGTGGTGAGGTCGCGGCGCGTACCGCAGTGGAGAGCGCAGTCGATTGCACAGCAGAAGAGCAAGAGCAATCAAACCGCACAGATCCTGTTGTCGGAGTTTCGTCAAGCTTCCGCCACGCCATTGCACCGGTTGCGACAAGTATCAGACGACATGACCGCGGAAATGCACGCCGGTTTGTTGTCTGAAGGCGGCAGCCAACAGCTCAAGATGCTTCCCACATATGTCGAACATCTGCCTACCGGGTTGGTACCTCTTTTCCCAAACTGCAATGCATTCATCAAATGCTTAAGCTTACACACAACTCTCAGATTGGTGGAGAAGATCTGCAGAATTGTCACCTCCTGTGTGAGGAGAATAGATCCAGTCTATATGTGCAAATTCATGGTAGCAGCAGATTGCATGAAATCTTCATGGAAGAATGTAATCTTTGAGGCAGATTTGTTGTCTGTGTACGAAGATTGTGTGTCACTGGATTGGAAGAGTTTGCACAATAGATCGGGCTCATTTTGCAATCTATCAAGTGTGTTCACATGAAGACTTACTTGCAGCATGTCTTGTGAACCAGGGATGAGGAAGGACTGTTCTACGCAGTAGACCTGGGTGGCACCAATTTCCGTGTCTTGCGGGTCCAGCTGGGAGGAAAAGAAAAGCGTATTGTGAATCAGGAATACCAAGAAGTTGCCATACCTCCTGAGCTCATGCTAGGGACCAGCAAGGTATGAAAGACATAACTTGGAACTTGGTAGTTAAATCTCAAAGGCATGCATACACACACACAGATGGGGATGAGAATGAGAATCAGATTGCTTAGCTGAATTTATGAAAGGTATGACTGATGGGTATTTCAGCTCGAGTTCTGAGGATCAGACTGTTGTTGTGACCTGGTTTGTGTGAGCAGGAGCTTTTTGACTTCATTGCTAAGACGCTTGCTGACTTTGTGGCAACAGAGGGTGAGGGGTTTAACGCCCACTCTGGTCAAATCCGAGAGCTAGGATTTGCCTTCTCTTTTCCAGTTTTGCAGACATCTGTTAAATCTGGCATTGTCATTCACTGGACCAAGGGCTTCAAAATTGATGATGCGGTATGTCCCCACTCTCTTAATTGCCTCATTTCACATGCTCACCAGATCCATGAGCTCTCTAGCTGGTCAATTAAGGAAGCAGTTGTGATGCCTTAACAGCATCATCATACCCTTCTTCTGTCCTGTCTCCTTCACACTTAGAATTTTCTTGGTTTTGTAAACTTGATTGATCTGCCATGGATAAAATGCCAACAAGATGGCATTTTGCAATGAGCTGTATGAACATGCACATGTAAGTTTGGAACATTGGTCAGACCTTTCATCTTGTTGTGGTGTCAGGTTGGCAAAGACATTGTAGCGGCCTTTGAGGAAGCAATTGGTCGAAAAGGAGATCATATTAGAGTTGCTGCACTGGTACAATTTGGATCCTTCACTCACAAGCCTGGAAGAGATTTGCATCTGCACAGATGTATGGGATGGCCTTTTGGTTCTTTGTGCATTTTCTCTCCAAGTAGCCCATGGATCTGTCACAGTGTGTGCCTCACAGGTTTATTGAGGAACACAAGTAACTGGTTGAATGTAGTCAACTGTACTGAACTCAAAAGCATGTAGCCATGTTTGAGTGCATTCTACATATGCACAGGGGTTAAGGGCAGCAGAAAACTTCTCCAGAGTCAAAGATCCTTCCAAGCCCTACTTTCAGGCTAAATGATGTGGTCATCCAAGCAGCATATAGGATGTCAGTTAGAAGTCAGAAACCTGGGAGAATGATAGCCAGGACAAATGCTCATAACTATGATAAGAATGCAGTGACTGTAAACTATGCCTCATAGTCCTTATTTGTCACAAGGATTTTTGCAGGTGAATGATACAGTTGGAACTTTGGCTCGAGGGAGGTTCTGGAATGAGGATACAATGTTGGGTGTCATTCTGGGAACTGGCACTAACGCATGCTATGTAGAACGAGCAGATGCTGTCTCCAAATGGAGAGATCCTCCCCCAAAATCTGGCGAGATGGTATGATTCTGAGCATCTTCTAAGCTTCCTTGCTTTCTTAGTGTGGGTCCTTCTGAATCATTCTGAGTCAACCTGACATACACTTTTTTGCTCATCAGAAGTGGTTCCCTCTTGAAAGTAATTCTTGCTTTTATCAAGAGGCAGCAGCTTAGTGATTAGTTTTCTCCAGGTGCATTGTCTAGTGATGGGTAGATTCTAACATGGATGGCTTGTGATGCATCTCTCTTATTTGAAACATACTCAGACATGTAGCTGGAGGGGGGTTTGCAGATCATCAACTTGGAGTGGGGCAATTTCAGATCACCCCATCTTCCACGTACTTTTGCTGATGAGGAGATGGATGTAGAAAGTGTAAATCCTGGTGCCCAGGTGAGGATATACTAGTAGAAATGGAGAAAGTAAGCAAACAGTACTCGTCCCTGTTTTTAATAAAACTGAGAGAGATGTGGATGGGCTGTGCAGTGGTTTGAGAAGATGTTAGGAGGAATGTACCTGGGAGAAATAGTACGTCGTGTGCTGGCCAAGATTGCACAAGAGGCAGGCTTGTTTGGTGGATCTTCCTCACCCAAGCTATTTGAGCCATTCTCCCTCAGGTATGGCAGCTTCTTGTACTGAACTTCACCAATATCATATCCACATTTTGCAAATCCCCATCCCAAAAAGACATTGATATTAGTATAATACCATTTACCATAGAAATCCCAACAGACCTACAAACTGTCTCTGGCACAATCTCAATGCTGGTGTTAAGAAGTTGGCTGGAGCCAATCGACACTTGACATCAGATTTTCTTGCAGAGTGACACAGCAGTTTTTATCTGTGGGTTCAATCAGCAACATGTGCTGTCTTTACTAATGCCTGACTGGGATAAGAGAGGTGCTAGTTTACTGTAATGTAACAGTGGATGTGATGTAGAGCTGATGACCGATGGGCCTGATCTGTTGACAAGTTGGATAAAGATGATAGCTGAGGCATTCTCACCAACAGCAACTTCCTGAGAGTCAAGAATAAGAGAGTTTGTTTTCAGAATGAGTCTCTAGACACATAAAAACTCTTCATTTGTGACCATCAGTCACGTTTACCTGATCATTGATAAATGGGTCAGATGTTTGTGCAAGTCATCAGTGAAACTTTAAAAATCTGTAAAAGGCTATTGCATGCTGAGAGTACTGATGATTACAACAAATTAGAGAGACAGAAACTTTGTCAGGGCCACTTCATGTTCTTCATTGATACTAATCAGTGGATGGAACCAAATTCTTGTGATAATGGCAGCACACCATATGTCTCCAAAATGCACTCTGATGAGTCTGCTGAGCTTACTGAGGTGGCTAAAATCCTAGAAGATGTCTTTGAGGTTAGCTATTTCAGATACCATTGCTCAGACATGTGTGCTTGCTTTTGCTCAAACATGAGATTGCTTTTACACAGATATTGAACACTGTCATGAATTTCTTCATCTTGCATTGTTGTGTCTTAATTGATATGGTCCATAACAATATTCAGAGACTCATAACAGAATGTTGGGATGTGTCTCAGATTCAAAGCACAACATTTTCTGAGCGAAAGATTGTGCACGATGTATGTGATATACTTGCAGAGCGTGGAGCACGGTTGGCAGCTGCAGGTATAGTAGGCATACTGAAAAAAATTGGAAGAGATGGGTCAACAACAAATGGAAGTCAAGGCCCGAAAAACAGCAACAGCAAGACTGTTATTGCCATGGATGGTGGCTTGTATGAACACTACACTCAATTTCGGTCGTACATGCAGGCAGCCATAGAAGAGATGCTTAGTGAGACTGCAGCCAAATCTGTGGTGTTAGAACTGTCCAAGGATGGGTCAGGTATTGGCACTGCTCTCCTTGCAGCCTCTCATTCCCAATATGGTACAGTATTCTGATTGTGTTGATAGAAGAGACTGGCAAATGTTTCGAGATGACTATGTCACTTGCCAGGATAGTACTTTGATCAGGTGCATCTGACAGAAATACCCTCTTTCACCCCAAAACCTGAAATGGCAGTGACCAAGTCTCTCAATAGGTTCTGACAAACATGGCAGCTTCATGGTGGCTTGCTGCTTGCTTGCTGATGCTGGTGCAAATCACCATCAAGCACAGAAACATGATTGTATCATTAATCAAGATGTAGCAAGTGCAGCAGGTCTTCAGCTTTTCAAATTGTAACAGAGTTTGTTGGAAGGCCAACCAGTGTTGCTTACCCTGAGTGGCATTCTTATACTATGCATTAAAATGGTTATGATTTGCAAAGGATTTGTCTCAAAAACTCCCAAGTGGATCAATCAATATTGTTGCTGTGTGGTGAAATCATGAGAAAAACATTTTGTGCCATGTTTTGGTGGAGCTCGTTTCTGCAAAAAGATGGCAGCAGCAGCAGCAGCAGGATTGATGCTGTGTTGTTTGTTACACATGAGTTATTTCCATCTACATAAAATCTCCAGAAGAAATCTCAACAAAAAAAAATCTCCAAGCAGAAAAGGAATCACAAATCCACTGACACAACAGAAACATCATCTTCCCAGGAGACACAGCGAGAGAGAGAGAGATTCAGGAGCTTGAACTCTATGACTAGAAAAACATGTTCCTGAAAAATCGACCAAGAAATTCGGATTCTTTCGGACTTGTGTCTTCTCTGACTTGGCAACTGCAAAATAGGTTTTGGAGTCTTGCTTTGCGGAACTTTGAAGATGTGTTAGCCGAGCATGCAAGAACCCTAGTTTTTGGAAGAAGAAGAAGAAGCAGACGATGAGAAGCAGGCCTGCGGATACGGAGATTGTCTTGCACTCTTTCTTTCTTTCATGCCGATTACGTCCGATGCTGAATCCAAGCTTGCGGTGAAGGGAGGGCAGTAGGGTTTGGAGGAAGTGGTAGAATAAGAAGATGACGACGATGATAAGGATGATGTTGGGCAGAGAGTTGTTGCGGCAGCCGTTCTTCTTGAGTGCTGCTGCATCTTCTTCCCACAGGAGCCTAACAGGACTTGCGGATTTCTTCGAAGAAGGACGGGATCCCAAAGGAGATCAGAACGTGACCTATGGTATTCTTCTTCTGCTGAAATCCTCGCATCTGCTTTGTTTGTTTGTTTGTTGGGGTTAGATGGGGGTTTTGCGAGCTTTGCCCTCTCTTCTGTCGTTGTAGGATTGATGAGAGCGTGAGCTTGGGGTTTTTGTTGGATATTCCAGGCCGTAGCTGGAAGGCTTCGGAGCTGCGGAACAAGTCCTGGGAAGATCTGCATCAGCTCTGGTACGTGATGCTTAAGGAAAAGAATCTGTTGCTATCCCAGCGTCAAATGCTGCTTTCTCAGAACTACCGAATGCCGAACCCGGAGCGAGTTCCAAAGGTGAATCTTCTTCTTCTTTTGTCCTCCCCCCAAGTCTGCTTCTTTATGTGATCGGCTCCATCCTAGTCATCGCTGAAAACCGGGTAGAGACGAAGGCATGTTTAGGGTTCCAGTTCACTGCCATCTTCACAGTTCAAGCATAATAATAAGTATTCTCGAATACCGGTTTTCTTTAGATTCTGTAATAAGGCATCATCATCAAGATGGCCATGGAATTGCAGCTTTGCTCTTTGCACCAGTTCACACCTGCCCTTGAAATTGATTTTTCTTCTGGAAGTTCAAGCTCTCTCTTTCAATGATCAGCTCTTATTGGAACCATAAGGACTTCCAGAAATGCTTCCACAAAGAAACCAGATGTGTATGGATTGATGAGCTCGAGTGTGTAAGTCATGGGGGTTCTTGGTAGTAACAGCCCTCAGGCTAGCAGCAGCAGCAAGCAAGCAATCTGTGATGAGCATCTTGTCAATTTCAAGGTTCAGGGTTTAGTGGGGTTGACATAGATCACAGCAATAATAATTTTTGTGCAATGTCAATTTCACCTCATCCAAATAGCAGCACACTTTTTAAACTTGTGGTGATGCAACACGTGCAGGTGCGCAAGACAATGTGTCGCATTAAACAAGTGCTGACAGAGAGAGCCCTTGCAGAGGAAGATGCCAGCAAACGCAAAAGGTTACGAGAAATGATAAACGCAATGTGATTGAACCTTGTTGTTGTTCAGCATGAAGTCAGCTGTCTGCAAAGTTATTCATTATGAAACGGGAGATAAACAAAGGTTGAAAAAGGAAGGGTTTTGGAGGATGCAGCCATGGTTTTGGAGTAGCATGTATCATTAGCAGTCATACTTACACTAATTGCAATCAATGACATCAGCAAATGGCTGGCAGGATTGTTCTTTTCAGCCACCTATGTTCTACATTTTAGAGGAATTGATGGAAACCTGGATTCCTACATTGATGCTGTCATTAGTTGTGCATCCATCCTTTGAGCAATGCTAGCAGAAAGACATCAAGCTTAGTCATGCAGATCCTGATTTAAGATTCTTTTCCTCTTGTGCAATTGCTCAAAGTAGCCAGTATAACTGGTTGGTAGTCTTGCTTAACATGGGGAATGTGCATTGAGTTTCTGGAGACTTTTTTGTTCATGCCTGGACATGGAGAAGTTCAAAGTAAATGTAGGCTGGTATCCTTTGTCCTACTCTATAGAACTTGCTTGTGTTTTCAATTGTTTGTTTTCATCATGTTCTGTGTGAGTGCTTACACGGATTGTGTGGTATTTTTAATGCTGATGGGATTGTGCAATCACTGTCTGTGTGATCTGATGCTTTTATTGTCAGTTTACTAAAGCAGTGGATCTGTTTGTGGCCTACTGGTGTATTGTCTAGTACTAGCACATGTTGGAGTGTGGTTGATTAAGACATGACAAAGAATTGAAGATGTTTTGTTGAGAAGAGATCATCTTTGCTTTGGTGATACAATCAGTGCTCAGCCAGTGGGATTCTGGGGACTGCTTAGGAAAGTGAAAGTCAATAGTTTGCAAGCTTTGATGATTCTATGCAGTATTTAGTGATTCTATGCAGCAGGCTTCATGCTCTCTTGTATGAGACTGTTTGGCATTAGATTTTTTGGGTGATGTTATTGCATGTGGTAGAAAGGGAACTGAGAAAGAGGTTTGTTGTAGGAAAGAGATGACCTAATAAGGTTGGCCACTGCAGAAAAGTCCTTGATTTCAGAAGCCATGTGTAGCTCTGAGATTCATTAATCCAGAGACTCACACAGTTGCAGTTGACTGGCAGACTACTGTTCTCGGTTCTGAATCCACGTTCTTTGCATAAACAATTGCCAAAATGGTTGGCATGCAGATTGCAGATTGTAGCAAAAGATCCTTTTGACATGACAGCATAAGTGGCATATTTCACCACGGAGTTCCCAATCTGATGATGTGCAAGAGGTGCTTGAGATGTAACTTACACTGGGAACCAAGAAAGAAACAAAGAACATAGAGTCTCATCACTCATAACTGCATTGCAAGACATCAGACCACAGAAAGGGTGCAAAATAGTAACAACACGAAATGATGAAACATTTAAGTGCAGATCTGGAATGAAAAACCGAGGCACAGTAATGTAGCATGAAGATTGTGAGACATCTTTCAAAATCCGGATCTGGTTTGTGTGATCTATGGTAGATTCTGGAAGTTTTTAGGGTTAGGGTTTGGAGCTCAAGCAGTAGTAGCAAGTGAAGAAAGCAAGACGCGAAGAGTAGGGAGGAATAAGGAAGGAAAAAACATACCCACTGCTGCTGCTGCGGCAGACATGGAGTGCTCTAGTTTTTCTCTGTCGGATTCCGTATTGCACACTTCCTGGAACTATTCTGGTGAAAGATATGCGGCGGCCTGCAACGATGGCAGCATTCAGATCTGGAGCAGGAGGAACGAAAGTGGTGACGCACCTTTCTCTTGCACCAGTCAATGGAAGGTGAGAAAATCATAGAAGGAGTCTGTTGCATCGATCTTAATATTTTAGATTTAGGGTTTAGTGTCTTACATTGTGTTGTGTTTGATTCTCAGAAGGGGGGACTATAGAGGTAAATACATTTGCAGCAGCAAAACAGATGAGCAAAAAATTTTGGTGGAAATTTTGTGCAGGCGCACAATGGTCCTGTGTTGAAAGTGGTATGGGCTCCTCCTGAGTTTGGAGATATGGTGGTGTCTTGTTCCACAGATGGATGTGTGACATTATGGGAGGAAGTTGCAGAAGGTAAAGTTCCTGTTTCCTTGTCGAATAATATCAGGATCGGTTCTTTTGCTTTTCCCTGGAGCTGCAAGACAAAAGAGAGGAAGGAATGTAAACAGGCCGCTGGCACAACGCACAAATAGAAATTTAAAAAACTCCTGCAGAACTATAACAATGAATGCAAGTTCTTCTCCTACAGTCTTCTTGGAGCTTTTGAGTCCTTATACATGAAGAAGGCTTATGAAATCCTCTGGTTTGCAGTTATGTAGACTGGCTTTCTTGGTCACTTAGAAGTTGTGGTTTAGGGTCTAGGACTGGGTATTCGAAGCTCCTCTGATCCAGAGCTTCTCCAGCATTCAATCTTCTGTCGACTGGTGTTGTGTGCTCTTTCTTACAGGGGATGGGGATGACACTTGGAGGTTGTGCTCCCATCTTGAGCAGAGCCAGACCACTGTCCTTGATGTTCAGTTCGGAAACTGTTTGTCAGGATTGAAACTTGTAAGGAGCTGAACACCCTCTGCAAAACTGAGAAACCCTAAACTGGCAAACTCTGTCTCTTTTTCTTTGAGGAGGAGTAGGAGGGGTTGAAGCTCTTTGAAATGCAAGACAGGTGGACTAGGCTGAGTATCACATTGTTCTTAGTATGTGTGACATTGGGTTGGTCAGTAGCCATTGTTGTAAGTGAGAACGGTAGCTGGTTTGTCTCCTCTTGTCTTTATGTGCAAGTAGTCTAAAGGGTTTAGGGTTCTACTCTGCCTTGATGTCCAGAGCTGTGCTGGACCATGTTATCAACTACTAGTTATCCTTGCTATCTTTCCTATATTGGAAGTGTCTGTGGTCTGACTGCTCAAAGTTATGTTGGTAGGTTACAGCTGGAGCAGATGGTCATGTCAAGATCTATGAGACTACAAATACTTTGGAACTTAAGCACTGGCAATTGCAGGTAAAGATTCTCTCATTTTGATTTGAATTTGAGTATTATCTTCACAAGGAAATGGTAGACATCACAATGGGGATTTATGGTTTTCATGGAAATCTCTGCTGGTCTTCTGTGTATATCAAGAGTTTGGTGCTAGTGCCAAACCTAGGTTGCTACTGGATTGCTGAACTGATCTTTCAGGGTTTGCTCAGCATGGACTAGAATGATGATAGGATTTGTATTCGTGCAGGCTGAGTTTTCCAGTGTGCCAGCTTTGAAAGAAGGCACTGGAAAAGTGTCCTGCACTGCAGCATCTATTTCTTGGAGGCCACCTGTTGACTCAATACAACGTCCGGTTTTTGTGCTTGGATACTGCTCATCTTCTCAACAAGTTGGACCTGCAAAGGTGAGGGCCCTTTGATGTGCCTAACAACAAGCTTAATGAAACAAACTTAATGGTTGTGAAGCATTTTCAAATGGCATCTAATGTGGATGTATATGTTTTGTTTATCCCAGGTACAAGAATTCTGTTACATGCAGGATCTTGTGGCAAACACTTGCAAGTAAGTTGCTCATTGAAAGCAGAACTTATTGTGAGTGGTTTCAGGTATGGGAATTTGCAGAGGCATACCAGCGCTGGCAGTTGCTCACTGAGCTGGCTGAGCCCAATGAAAAGTTGGAGCCTGTGCATCATGTATCATGGGCACCCAATGTAGGCAGGTCAATTTCATGTTTTCAAATTTTCTCCTCTGTTTTTGTTAGGATTCCTGTGAAGAGGATCTCTATGCTAACCTACAAAAGTTGCAAATGTTTCCAATTTTTCTCCTCTGATTGTTAGAATTCCAGTGAAGAGGATCTCTCGATTCCCCTACAAGAAAGTTGCAAAGTGAACAGAACTCAAGATGTTGGTATTCCTTTCTTGGTTACATTAATATCAGTCAACAGCAATGATGGATATTGTAGGACATTCTATGGAGTATGAACCTTGCAAGGTTGTCCTTTTCATATGACAGTGGTTACATCCCACTTTGCAGAATCATATTAGGAATGTTTCTGTCTCATCTTTCTTGTATTGAATGGACGCAGGCCTTACGAGTTAATAGCAGTTTCCTCTGGGAGAGCAGTTTCCATCTGGAGACTTGAGTTTTCTTCAGACTCTCAAGGAAGGATCTCTGTCTCCAGGGTGGCACACTTACAGGACCACAATTCTGAGGTTTGTGTTGCATATAAATCTTTCCGCAATGTCTACTTCAGTTTTCTTGTAGTGCAGTTTATGATGTCTGAAAGCTTGTCAGATACTCTCGGGTGCCCTGTGACAATGGATGCTGGACTTTCAGCTGAATTCTTCTGGAGACCTTCTGGATGTAGAAATCTATCAGCATTAAAATGGTGAATTTTGAAATCTGTTGAAGCCATTGCTGTTCTTTTTGTTCCAGGTGTGGCACTTGGATTGGGATATGTCAGGTATGACACTGGCTACTTCAGGAAGTGATGGAAATGTGCGCCTCTGGCAAGCCAGCTTTGGTGGGCAGTGGCAACAGCAAGGAATTGTTGCAAGCATGAGAGAGTCCTAGCATAATTTTGTTGTTGCATGTACATATTTCTGAAGATCCAGTCAAGCACAGTTATGTTTTTTGAAGAGAATAGTCATCGTCAAGTTGTGCACCTGAAAACTGCAACACAACACTGAAGGTATTCATGAGATAGCGATTTTGCAGACAATTATCAGGTGGAGAATGCAGTGCTGGTGTGCACCCATGCAAAGTGAACCTTCTTCACTCCCTGTAAGTTGCAATTTTTAAAAAATGTGCAAAGGGACACATCTAGCAGGAGCTTCCAGAATGTGATCTTGTTGCACCTGGTGAGGTTCTTTGCATATAATCTTGCAATGAAAGCACATGAGGATACATTGACAGGCAAATTCTTGTTATGACATGAAGAGGCTGAACTAGTAGAACCTCTTCATGTCATATGGCATCAAAGATTTGTGGACTTTTTTTGAACTGCCAGTTACTTTTGTTTTGAGCATTACACAGAACTTCTTATTTCACATGGTAAAGCTCTGTTTTAGCTTCAAAGTCACAGTTTCTATCAACTTGCTCAGTGGATTCACCCTGAGAGTTCCTTCCTTTCCAAGTTTTTTGAAGTCATAATGGGCAATTTTCAAATCCTGAAGATTTCTGTGTTGTACCCGACACAAATGTGCTGAAAGCCCACCTCGACAGGAGACAGAAGCTACAGCCTAAAGCCACTCTCTGAAAGGATGGCTCTAGAAGATGCATGTGGCCCACGTCAAATAAGGCAGTGTTTACAGTACTAGCAAACCAGTGAGAATGGGTTGCAGATGGCTGATTCTGCCTGGTGACCCATTGGGCAAATGTCAAGGTTGTGTAATTTGAAATGGTCAAGCCCCTGCCCATTACGTTGGACAAGGCATCAGCTGAGCCCATTAGGGCATGCTAGGTGATGCACCCAACATAATGGGCAAAGCCATTCCATAACATCAAGGTCTGGGATGGCAGATTGCATGTTTTTTAAAATTTTCATATTCAATGGACATGTTTTGTTCACTGTTACAAGTGTACAATCATCAGCCAAAGATCATGTCATATAATGTGGTCAAGAAAATGATGTCCCATACCTGGCTTTTGTACAAACTCCTGGTCTATGTTTTTCCCTGCTGTCCTTTTTGGTGTCTTTAGTCTCTTCTGTTCTGTGGTCATGTTTTGTGCTTTCTCCTTGTGTTGTTGTTTGTTGCTACCCAGTAGCATGGCTGAGTCTTCCCTGTGCTTCTTGATTTGTAACAGAAGCTCAGTACACCAGTTAGTGTTTACACCGGCCTCTACCCACTCTAGGGAGCTGGTGAAGTCAGTGACGAAGTTGTGATAGAGAAATCACGATCATACATGTTAGTGTTGATGGTCCTTGAATAGGTGTGAGACTAACACTGTTGTTCATATTGCAAGCTTGTTTATTTGAGTTTATTTCCTTGTTTTCTATTTGTTTTTATGTTCCTTTGTTCTCAGTTTTGTCTATCCTTCTCAGCTGCGAAATTTTTGTGAAGTGTTAACCTTATTTTTCCTTTTCTTCATCATGAGACCTGGAGATTTCTCAATTCTTATGAGAGAGATTTTGTACAAATTCCTGCTTTATAAAATAGTGAAGATAGTCCTGCTTGCCACAAATAGTACACCCCTACACAACAAAAGTAGTTGTGCCATCTATTCTGAAGTTCCTTGCATTCTACAAACAGCATAATAGTTTTGTAAGGATAAAAAAAAATTTGGGTCCATTTGCAAGATGTGCATATCCATCCATTTTAGCAATAGTGCAAGTTCCGTTTCACAAAAGTTTGCAAGAGATTCCTACTTATGCAAGAATACTTATTTGTTGTGTAAGAAGGAATTGAACCGTATGGATGACAATCAAACAATTTATTGAGAATAGTTGCAAAATTGTCATCCTCTAATCATCAACAGTTCATGTTATAAAACATTGAACACTTATGTCTGAGGTACATGAGCAGACAATTTTGGTTTTTTTGGTTTGCAAACAAGCCTCTTTGGTCCTCCAAGAGCTTTTTTCGTTCAATGCATTCTCAATTGTCATTGACCGCACCAAACCTAGGTGCTCATGTGCTATGTTATGTAGCATTTTTGGAAATGGGCATCAAAACTCTGAAAATAACCACCAACATAGGTATTGCAAAATTCTTCAGCAAAAGAATTCTAAGACATGGGAACAAAGAATCAATCTCATCCACCATCTTCTTCTGTTCAAGTAATTTCCCAAAAAGGTTGTCATTTCGCACTAGCCATATGAAGAGTGCCCCCCAAATTACCTATTATTTTTTTATTTTGGTTATATTGAATTTTGAATTACAAAATTATTCAAATTTTGATATCTCTTGCACCGTAGGTCTAAACATTATGGAAACATACCACAGGGGTAATGTCTTAGTGGTATAGCCCATGCTGGGACCTTGAGACCTCCAAAAAAAAAAGGTTCTGGGTTCAAATCAAAATGTTGGTTGGTTCTTAAGGTCTAGGAAGAAACGTCGATTTGGGTTCCTAAAAATTTCAAAGGATTGATTCTGATTTGGTTTCGATTCAAGCCCACTAGTGCATAGGTGAAAGGCATGCCAGCTCTCTCTACCACTAAAGCTTGACTTGGGTGTGCCAAGAGCTTGTTAGTAGTAGGGTCTGCTATTGTGCTTTTCAATGGTACCACAATTGTAGTGGGGCGACCAGTGCCTGTGCTTTGGGAGGTCTCAATGTCACAAAACAAAACAAGACCAAACAAGGGGTGTGTCACACTATGGCCTTGCCATTTACATTAAGAAGTATGTTAAGGCAAAAGAAGAATTATGGAAATTCAAATATTTCACCATGCAAAAAATATAATCTTAAAAAAAAATCCTCTTATATAAACCAAAAATCCTTCAAGATATCATAACTTTATAACTAATTTCAAGTTTCAACACAAGCCAAAATATCAGAAATTTCAGAAACCCTCATATGAAAATAGACCTACTACCTTGGGTCCAAAATCCCTTAAGCTACTATATACTCTATAATGAATCTAAACACAATAGGTATCCTTGCCTTGGTAGGCAAGACCAACAAACAAACAAACTACCTTCCTAATAGATGAATCAGAAATGTTGTATTCATATATGTTGCTAACCCATAAGTGACATCATCCAATATGAACAAATTCCTTTCCATAAATGATACTTTTCTAGACATTTGAAACCTTAGTTTTCTAGACATTCTTGAACCAAGATATGTGTACTTGGACATTTTATGGATGAGTCCCATCTCAGAGTGGTCATCTATGAATTTTTTTAAAAATATTTTTTAAAAATTAAAAATCTTGACCCTTTTTTCAAAGGCTTTGGTTGGAGCCATATGTTAAAGCTTTGAGCATGTCAGTTGTGAGTCAAACATGCCAGATAGTTGCCAACATATGCCAGCCAAAAATTTGGGTTGTTGGGTGGATTTGTCAGGTATGTCAAAACCTAGTTGAAAACCAAATCAATAAAACCCTAAAAAATTCTTTCAATATTTATCAATTGTTAATTTTTTTAATTTTTAATTTTAAAAAAACAAGAAATTCATTATGTTTTAAAAACTGGTTTGGTTTGTTTCTGACATGCTTGGTCTGTTTGGCATTCTCCCAACATTCCAGATTTTCCAAATAAAATTTTAAAAAATATTGAAGAATTTATAGTTTATTGAGAAAATGTGCTTTCTAAGTTGGGGTGAACATGCTTCAGTAATTGTTCAACATGTAGGCCACATGTTTAGGGCTGGATGTCTTAAGATGCTGAACCCTTTATGCACCTCAAAACATCCAAAAGAAATTCAATTTCTTTTTCTTTTTTCTTGAATTTCTGAAATATTAAAAAAAACACCCATTTCTATTCACTTTGATGTGCCCAAAGTGGTCCCAAAAATAACTTCATTCAATATTTTACAAAAACAGGATTATGAACTCTTTCACAAGCTCATTCATCAAATTTGTGGAAAAAAAAAAAAAAAAAAAAAAAACCAAAATCCCTAAATTTAAAAAAACCAATTTTTAAAAACAAAATAATTAGAAAATATTTTTTTTATTTTTTCTAAAATAAATATATTTTTTTTTTTTTTTT